>Ga0182021_10000197_pt1 | contig 59112 bp, 64 predicted proteins | sample 612E3MmetaG_FD_120493 | JGI IMG/M metagenome (GOLD analysis project Ga0182021, IMG submission 120493) | Permafrost microbial communities from Stordalen Mire, Sweden - 612E3M metaG (Illumina Assembly) | ecosystem: Environmental > Terrestrial > Soil > Wetlands > Permafrost | place: Sweden...
ATCCAGTCCTGCCAAGCGGCTTTATTTTTTATCCCGCTTTCTTCTCCGACTTGCTTCTCCGGCTCGTTATCAAAAAACGCATAGCCGAACTTTTTGGCACTTTTTTTTATCGCGCCGAGATCCGGCTCCGTTTCTTTATAAAAAATTTCCGCCGTACCGCCTTTCCAATCCACTTTCACGTCCGCCACGCCTGGGACATTTCTAAATTCTTCGTCAAACAGTTTCTCACAGCTTGCGCAATGCATCCCTTTAATATAAATTTTTTTTGAGCGCATAACCATATTTTATATTTTATTCTTATCTCGACAATCGGCTGATATTGAGTATCTCATCGATCATTTCCTGTTTCCGTTTCTCATTCGTCCCCCGCATCGCGCTCACAAAACAACTATTGAGATGCCGCTCGAGCAGCTTATTGTTCGCCGACTTTAAAAGGCCGATGACCGCGAGATTCTGCTGAAGAATATCAATGCAATATTCTTTTTTCTCGACCATTTTGATGACATTCCCAAGATGGCTGTGCGCCTTTTTGAGCGCCGTAACAATTTCTTTGTTAATTTCCATAGTATAACTATTACTTTTAAATTATTCCTTTTTTACTTTTTAGCTTGAAACACCTCCCCCCTAGGTACCACTATACTCCTACTCCAGATCCTGTCAAATTCTTTCAAGGGCATAGAGACATCCTTCATTTTATGCTATTATTGAGGCAGGTTTACGGATAAAAAGTTGACAGTTGGGAGGTGATTTATGAATTCTCAGTATAATTATCAATATTCAGGCAATGTGCCTCCAGAAGCGGCGGCGGGCGCTTTCGCTCTGGCAGGCGGAGTGTTTATACTTGTAATGGTTTTTGTTCTCATTCTCTATGTCGTAATGGCTATTTCTCTTATGAAGATCGCCAAACGCACCGGAACGGAAAATGCCTGGTTTGCCTGGATACCGATCTTGAATCTCATTCTCATGCTCCAGATCGCCAAACGCCCAATGTGGTGGCTGATTTTCTTCCTGGTTCCCATCCTTAACATTGCCGGCATCGTCATGCAGTTCATAATTTGGGTGGATATCGCCAAACGGCTTGGCAAAACGGCGGTATTTGGAGTGCTCGCCGCTCTTATCCCGATCATTTTTATGCCGTATCTGGCTTTTTCGGGAAGCGACAAAGCACCGGCTCAACCAGTGCAATAGTAAAATAAAACAGAATATAATAGCGTATTAAATATAGCCTGGTCTTGGACTTGGCTATATTTTTTATGCATTACTGTTATACTAAAAGCGTGAAATATTCTTCAAAAAAAATTCTGATTGCAGCCGCCATTACTTTTTCTCTCATGGCTTTTGCCGCCATGGCCTATTTTATCGTTGTTCCTGAAAAAGAAATACTCGCAGAAAAGGATTCTGTGGCGGTAACTCCCCAACTAAAATCATTCCAGGGAATTTTAGTTGGCACATTGCATGACGCGAAAGAAGGAGCCGTAAAGATCGGAGAAAAAATAGGCGAAGCTGTTTCGAACCCGTTCGCCAGCACCAGAATCGATCCCCCAAAAACAACTTCTACTGAAACATCCAGTGAAAATAATTTTTCTTTCGCGATTCTCGGCGATACCCAGCGTTTTGATGCTAATAATTCTAACGGAAATTTTCAAAGAGCAATGGCAAATATAACGAAATTAAATCCTGATCTCGTATTGGCTGTCGGTGACTTGGTCGGAAGCTGCAAAGGAGACAATAAGTGTTCCAGTAATTATAGCGACTGGAAAAAAATAGTGGGCATTTTGTTGCCCGAAACTTATGCCCTGCAGGGCAATCACGATCGCATCGGAAAAGACAAAACCGACGACGTCTGGCGATCCAGCTTCGTCTTTCCAACTAACGGCCCGTCTGGATTTAGCGAACAGGTCTATTCTTTTGATCATAAAAATTCTCATTTCGTCGTTCTGGACAGCGACAAGCCGAAAGAGCATTTGGTGAACGATGAAGAGAGAAACTGGCTCGAAAAAGACCTTTCAATGAATAAAAAGGGGAACACTTTCGTTTTCTTTCATGAACCGGCTTATCCCGTGAGTTCCAAAATGAAAGAGAGCTTGGATGCCGATCCCTCAGAACGCGACGCTCTTTGGGAAATTTTGGATCGCCATAATGTTACAGCCGTTTTCAATGGACACGAACATATTGTGAGCCGAAGAAAAATTGATTCCTCCGTTTTCCCGGGCGCGGAAAATTCGATCTATCAATTCGTTTTCGGGAATACGGATTCCTTCAACCACGATCTTCCAAAGCCCGGAGTAGCTGAATATGCCAGCCAGATACAAGGAAGTTCAGGCTTTGTGAAAGTGAATGGAAAAGAGATCACGGTCGAAACAGACGCACCAGATGGAAGCCTTCTCGATACATTCTCCTTTTCTAAATAATTTGATTATATGGAATAAATTTAGTATAATGGGTGTATATATAATATATAAACATTAAGTTTAAAATCATGAAGAAAATCTACCTCCTCGCGCTTCCTGTGGCGCTCCTTGGAGCCGCTTTTTTTGTCGGTGGCTGCGGGAATCAAACGGCTAATCAAGGAGCAACTCCTTCATACGGGAACAGCGCTCCTCAAACACCTGCTCCTGCGACAAACTCTGCCTCAACAGCGCCTTCGCAGTCGGCCGATAAAACTGCCGGAGCGGTAAAGATCCGAAATTTCGCTTTCTCCCCGGCTAGCCTCACCATTAAAAAAGGCGAGTCTGTCACTTGGACCAACGAGGATTCTACTTCCCACACTATTGCAAGCGACAGCAACGTTTTTCAAAGTGGAACACTGGCAAATGGCCAAACGTTTTCTTTTACCTTTAACACAGCAGGCCAATTCCCCTATCACTGCAGTATTCATCCAATGATGAAAGCTATGATAATCGTTCAATAAATATGATCTCGGAAATTGCCTATCATACATTTTTCGGCCTACCAGTTGTAGCCTACTTGGGGATTATCACTTTACTATTACTTCTCTCAACCGCCACAGTCGGACTTTTAAACTATAGAGGTATTTTCCTTATCCCTTTTAGGTGGCATCCTCGACTGGCAATAGCTACGATTACGGTGGCCATTATCCACGCAATTCTAGCGTCGTCAATTTATCTAAAACTTTAGAGGCTAAGCGTAAAACCTATGTCAAAAGTACCAAACACTCCCGAGAACGAGGCGAAATGCGTCTGCCCACGCTGCCCGACTTGGCTAACAAATGGTTGTCCCAAGGAAAAAAATGAGCTGCTCTACTGTGCTAAAGGAAAAACCATCTGCGATCTTCCTGAAGCCGGTTGCATCTGCGGCGCCTGCCCGATGCATGAGGAATATAAGCTCGACGGTATGTATTTTTGCTTCCGTGGCGCGGAAAAATAGCTTTGATTATTTTTCTTAATAGCCTGAACAAACCTTGGCGCGCGCTAAGGTTTGTTTATAAAAAACTATGAAAACATATCTGTGCACATATTGCAAAACCTTCGTCTATGATGAAGCAGCGGGTGAACCGAGAGCATATCTTGATGCCGGCATTACTTTTGAAAATGTTCCTGAAGATTGGCGCTGTCCGGTTTGCGGCCAGCCAAAAAGTTATTGGAAGGAAATCAGCCGCGTCGAATTCGAGGAAAAAAAAGAGAAGTACGACGCGCTTTTCCCTTTGTCCACCGTAGCCAGAAAAACAGGAGGGGCGGAAAAAGATATTCCTCAAATCCGCGATAAAGCGCGGGAAATGCTTGCGGGCTTATGTGCCGCGAACAAAGTTTGTGACGGCAATCCGGACCGATTGTGCATGGGTATAAAATATGGAAGGCCCATTGGATTCGGCGGCACGGGACAGGGCCGGACTTTTGACGCTAATTTCAAAGCACTTGAGAAATATAAATTCAAAATGCGGGTGGTGAAGGAGCATAAAGAACCAGCGTTCGCGACAAAATTTTTGGGTAAAGTCATTCCGATGCCTGTTATGGTTTCAAGTATTTCCGGAACCAAACTTTCTATGAACAATTCAATGCCCGAAGCCGATTTCCAACGCGGTATGATCGAGGGCGCGAAACTTTTCGGCACCATCGGCCTCAGCGGCAACACGGTTGATTTTCCGGACCACCCCGGAATCGAGATTATCAAAGAAAATGGAGGCTGGGGAATTCCCGTTTTCAAACCCCAATCGCAGGAAAGATTATTGAAACTTTTTAAGCGTGCTGAAGAGGCCGATGTTTTCGCGATTGCCGTTGATCTCGATGGATTTGGATCCACAAACTGGGCGTACCGCGGAAAACCGGTTTTCCGAAAAAGCGAGAAGGATTTGCGTGAGTTAGTCTCCGCAACGTCAAAGCCTGTTATTTTCAAGGGAATAATGGACATCGAGGACGCAAAAATTGCCGTCGCGGTCGGTGCAAAAGCGATCGATATTTCCAATCATGGTGGCCGGGTACTTGACTATGGACAAGGCGTCGCCGAGGTGCTACCATTGATAGTTAAAGAATTGAAGGGAAAAGTGACTATTATGACCGATGGAGCAGTGCGAACCGGGTTTGACGTATTAAAGCTTTTGGCTCTGGGAGCGGATATTGTGCTCATCGGACGCGAAATGGCGCGTATGTCGCTCGCCGGCGGAGCCAAAGCCGTCGCAAAATATTTGGAATTCGTGAAAAGTGATTTGCGCCTCGCGATGCTCATGACCGGATGCGACACGCTTGAAGAAATAACGGATAAGATTTTGATAAAGGAGTAAAAGTACTTTTAAAAAAATTCAAGCAAGTCGAATTGTTTGTAATAATTTTTTGCAAATATTTTTGCTTGCTTGAAGCAACAAAAATTCAGGAACACAAGGAGAAGTTGATGGTTACATTTCCGTATATACCCGGTAAAGTGGTCGTCAGTGGCGCTAATGGAAAAAACGGTTTTGCAACAATGTGTGAGTTGAGTAAACTCCCACGCGTTAGCGAACTTGTTGGCCTGTTCAGGAAACCGCAAGAAAAAGACCGGCTCCAGCCGATGTGGAGAGCACACGAAGAAAAGCATCACAAGCATATCCATGCAACTCCGCAGTGGACTATAGACCCCCAAGAAACCCGAAACGCCCAGATCTGGATAGACTTCCGCGGGCTAAACCTCAGTAATCTCAAGAAGATCTATCCGAACATTGAAGCGGAAGCTGAAGCTCGTGGTCTGCATGAACGAGATCTGTTGCTTTTCGAGAATCTCAAAATCTCAGTGGCTGACACCAGACTGACGCTCCAGTATGCCCCGCAAGCGCTCCGTATCCAACAGGGAAATCCGGCTGATGTCCTTGTGCGATGCGGGGTGAAAATTGGATATCCGGCAGAGAGGATCATTTCGACCAGCACCCTGCTGGAATCCGATCGCCTGATCAACATTTTCAATCAGACATTTCCAGCCATCGCCATCGACCAATCCTCAGTGCTTTATATTGGCGACCATGGCGAGACCGCCGTGCCTGTTAAGAGCCGCATCTTGATAAATGGGGTAACTCCAGAAGAGATCCTAAAAACAGCCGGAATCGGGGACCCTAAAGCCAGGATGGAGGAAATATATTCCCAGGTGTTGACGGAAGCGTTTAATATCCGGGAAAAAACAGGAGAAACTCCTTACCAGGGGCCTGCAGCGATTACAGCTGAAGTGGCAGAAATGATCCTGAACCCCGCCAGAGATTCGGTTGTGTCAGTTTCGACCTATGTCGAAAAAAACCGATATTATGACCTGGAGGATATTGCCTTGTCTCTTCCAGTTTTTCTCGGCTGCGAAGGTGTTAAGGGAATTCATGAAGTTGAACTCGCTGGTAATGAGTGGATAGCCTTAAATCGATCCATCGATCACCTCGAGGAGATGAATAGGACCGCCGACAAACTGCTCGCGGAGCTCTAGTTGAGTCAGTTCTCCTTTCACAAAAGCAAAAGCACCGGCGCAGAGAATCGCGACCGGTGCATTTTTTTATAAATAACTGAATTGAAAAAATATATTTATTATTTATTTTCCGCCCATCCATTTCACTCCGCAAATTTCCGCCAAATTTTTTTGCATCGAAACCAAATCATCGCTGGATAATTTTTTTACATCATTTTTTCCAACGATTCTCGCTAGTTCCGCGATCTCTTCGGTAGATATTTTTATAAAGTTAGTTAATTTTCGGACACCTTCGTCGACATCGAGTTGCGCTGTCAGCTCTAGTCTATGCGTCGTCACGCCTGTCGGACAAAGTCCGGTATGGCAGACGCGATACTGCTGGCAATTTATTGCAATAAGCGCAGCCGTGCCAATATAGACCGCATCGGCGCCAAGTGCCAGGCATTTTGCAAAATCTGTCGAGGTTCTCAAGTTGCCTCCAGCGATCAATGAAACTTTTTCATTCATACCCAGGTCTTTCAAAATTTTATTGGCTCGCGGGATCGCCGCCCAAACCGGAATCCCCACATTATCCTTTACATAAGCGTCCGTCGCGCCCGTTCCCCCGCCGAATCCATCGATTGCTATATAGTCCGCTCCAGCTCGCGCGAGTATCCTTACATCTTCTTCGACATTTCCGCAGCCGATTTTCGCGCCGATAGGCACACCGCCTGTCAGCTCGCGTAGCCAATCAATTTTATTTTTAATTTCCTCAGGCATTTTCATGTCATGATGGTGCGCCGGCGAATAGGAGGGTTCCCCTGTCTTGAGGCCCCGCAGCTTTGAAACCTCGTCGTTCATTTTTTTGGCGGGAAGATAACTGCCTTTCCCCGGATAAGCCCCTTGCCCGAAACGAATCTCAATCGCCGCCACTTTTTTGATCACGTCTTCATTTATCCCGAATCTTCCGGTCGCGTACTGTCCAATCAGAAATTCCTTCGATTCGTATTCTTCTTCAAGTATGCCGCCTTCACCAGAATTAAAAGCGATTTTCAGATCTCTCGCAACTTTTGAAATCACTAGATGGACATTTTTCGAAGTCGCGCCAAAAGACATCCCTGCTATCATAATAGGAGAAGAAATTTTGAGCGGTTTTTTTGCCTTCGGTCCGATCACTACTTCCGTATACACTTTTTCTTCCTTATCGAGTGGAATTTTCGATATCTGAGCCGGCACAAAATGCAGATTCTCAAGAGAAAATCCGTAGCCCACTTTTTTGAGCGATCCCATCGGACGCACGATGCTCTCCCCAGTCTCCGCCAGTGTTTTTATATCCACGACAGTTTGATAAAAATCATCACTCTCACTAGTTTTCTTTTTTCGCATAACCACCTTGGCTTCACCCAAGACGTCGCGCGTACAATAGTAGATCCCGGTCAAATTATTTTCCTTCCAGACTGCGCACCCGGGACAGATACAGCCCTTCGCTTCGATTTCGCACCGGCTGTGTCCTACCTCCTCGGAACAATATAGTTTTTCTCCATCGCAATCATGCGGGTAGTTAGGGCAACTTGGGCAGAGGCATTTTTTTCGATTTTCCTCGGAGTTTTTGACTATCATATGTTTTATTAACTATAGCTTAAGTCCGCGGTAAAAAGCAAAAAGAGCTCAGTTTACGGAAACCAGTCTTTAGAACAGTTCTATTTTGACTCGAAAGCTATTCCTCCGAGACAATAGTACATCTTGTCAAGTTGATACTTTTTAAAAACTAGGCAGCCGGGGCACTTGCAGCCATTCCCTTCCTTGATGCAATTGCTCGGCTCATAGGCGCAAAAAAGACTTTCAACATGCGCTTCTTTTCCCGGTCCGTCCGGCATCAAGAAAACCTTGGTCATTTTCGGCGCAGCTTTCAAAAGACATCTGAACGGATAGCTCGGACAAAATTTGCAGCGGCAGCTGAGAAGATTAGTTTTGGTTTTTTCGACTTGAGCCATAAAATTTATGAAAAAAATTACTTGAGTAATGCAATGGCAAGAGCTGAACCCGCCAGACAATAATCGATGATCCGGCTGGCCGGCACGCTGATTTCTTTTTGAAAAAATCTTTTCACGGCCAATTGCAGAAAATTCATATCTTCCGGCAAGCCTCCCGTTTTTTTCTGTACCCTGGAGAGAACGCATTCACCGAAAATAAAAAGATGGATCCGGTGAAGCGTCACCAGAGCAAAAGCCAGATATGGGGTCACGAACAACCCCACCGAAACAGCGGCTATTATGAAAAAAACATGTAGCCAAAAAAGAATCTCCCGGGATATATTTTGAAAATCAAGGCTGATCATTTCCATTCTTATTAATACACCAAAGGGCCGTCTTTATATTTAACTTCCATGAAGCGACAATATCCAGACCTTTCCGTATTTCTTTAAAACACTTTTAAATTCGCTAATTTTCTTTTCCGAATATTCGCTTGTTTTCAGAAAATTTAGTTTGGTCGGCCAGTTGTATTTGCGAATTGAAAACTCACACTCCCGAAAAAATCTGTCCGTATCCTTGATGCTTTGGAATCCATGGTTGTCATATTTTTGCTTGGCCATTTTTTCCGCTTTCTTCAGAGTCTGACGAAAGGCCGGCCAAGATTTCTTCAAAAATTCCCGCGACTCGACTGACAAGGCCGGATCGGGCGTGATCCAGACACCGCCGTATTTTTCAACGATCCCTTTTATGGTTTTGGCAATTTTTCTTTTTTCATCATCATCAAAATAGCTCAAGAGGCCCTCGCAATAAACCACTATCTTAGAGCCGGTCTTAGCAGCCACGGAAATTTTTTTGAGAGTCGAAGAATCAAGAGCGTTGGCGCTTTTGAAAAATATATTCGACCTATTCGCGCCAATCCCCTTCATAATTTTTTCTTTTATCTTTATGATATCAGGCAGATCCGTCTCTATGTATTTTATTCTCGGATATTTCTCGGCAAGAGTTGCCCCATGAAGACTGAAGCCGGCAGCGAGTTCCAAGACGGTACAATCCGGATTTATTTTTATGAATTTTTCCAGCGCTTCTTCGCCGCCCCGATAGCGACTTTCAAATATCGGACTTGTTTTTCTGAGAACATTTTCTTCAAACAGGTGCTCAGGCGGACAGTATTTTTTCGCGGCTCGCATGAACTCGTCGGCAAAAGGCACGCCATAGAAAGTTCGGAAAATTATATGATTATATGCCGTCCGACTTATTTCTTTGTGATCGCGCTTAAAAAGAGACATGAATATTCCTAAATATTATATTTTCGATATTACTTTCTGAAAATTGTCGAAACTGTCATAAAGATAGCCTTGCCAGCCAAGTTCTCTCGCCGCCGCGATATTTTCTTCTTTGTTGTCCCATAGCATTATTTCCTCTTTTCGTATTGGCATTTTACTGGCAAGATCATTGAAAATAAATTCAAAAAATTTCTTGTCAGGTTTTTTGTAACCCATATCGCAAGATATATAAAGCTCATCGAATATTTTTTCAAAGCCCATTTTTTTCCGAATATATTCCGCCCTGTATTTTTCTTGTTTGGTCCCAAGACAGCATTTCACGCCTTTGCCCTGTAGCCTCTTGATCTCCCCTATAATACGTTGGTCAATATAATGTTCGGATTTGAACCACCAGACAAGGAGTTCGTCCACGGTGCCATTCCATTTCCAATCCTCGAGAATAGGTTGCAGTATCTCTTTGAGATCTCTTTTCCCCACAACGCACTCCTGAAATATTCCTTTGAAAAAAGGCACCATCGACTCATTGTAAATGCCGAATTCTTTGGAATACTGCACACTGAAATATTCGGGCGAATTTATCACGACACCATCGGCGTCAAAGATGATCGCTTTTATGTTCATAAACCATATCTTAATTATATAATCTTATTTTCCCCGCCTATACCATCAGAGGTGAAGTTACTTTCCCAGTTACGTAATTCTGCCCCTATCCTATCCCAAACTATTTTTTTTATCAAGAAAAAAAACATACTGGATGCCAAATAATTAATACTTTATACTTAACACATGCTAGAAACCTGGCAGCATCTGCCCGAAAAATTAAACCCAATTGCGTTTAGTGCCGGATCGGTTCAAGTTTCTTGGTACGGAATAATGTATCTGGTCGCTTTTGCGATTGTTTATTATTTGGTCCGATACCGAATCCGGACGGAAAAGCTTGGCATTTTGTTTGAAACGGTCCAAGCTTTTTTTCCCTGGGCAATTGTCGGTCTTTTGCTCGGAGCGCGGATCGGGGATGTTTTGATTTATGATTGGAGTTATTTTCAAAATCATCTTTCGCAGATTTTTCTGCCGTTTGATATATATAATCATTGGCAATATATCGGGATTTACGGGATGTCCTATCACGGCGGACTGATCGGCGTGGCGCTCGCCTTTTATATTTTCTGCCGCGTGAGAAAAATATCTCTTCTGGAATTTTCCGACCTCTTTGCTCCTGTTGTGCCGATTGCCTACACTTTTGGCCGATTGGGAAATTTCATAAACGGGGAATTATACGGACGAGTCACCGCAAAATTTTGGGGAATGTATTTTCCGGCTGATTTCACGGGCCAGCTCCGTCATCCGTCGCAACTGTACGAAGCTTTTTTTGAAGGAATATTTTTGTTTTTTATTATTTGGATCATAAGAAAAGGATCCTGGCGGACAGGATCTCTCACAGCGCTCTATTTGATCGGATACGGAACCGTCCGATTCTTCATTGAATTTTTCCGCGAACCGGAAATAATTTTTAAATTATTCTCTCTAACACTGACCACGGGCCAATGGCTGTGCCTTTTTATGGTTGTAGCCGGAATATTATTGCTGAATAAAAGGCTAATAACTAAAGTTTCCAAAAGGCGTGCTTAGCTCCACTTCATTTTTACCTTTTGCCCCTTCGCATTTCCCAAGTTCATATGACTCAACACCGGTTTCTTTGGAAGCGGAAGCGATGGCCTCTTTCAGGATTCCGCCTTCGCCCGATCCGACCACCTCAAGGCCGATCCCCATGTTGAAAGTCACACACATATTCTCCCAATTTTCTTCTGATTCGCTTTGGATCAATTTGAAAAGCGCCGGACATTCTGGAATTTGCTTTATATATCGAATATTGGTTCCCAGGCTGCGTATCTTTGTTAGCCCTCCGCCGGTATTGAGGCATAAACCATGAAGCAAATGGAGTGCTTTTTTCTTTTTAAGCTCTTCGATCAAAAGTTTTATCACGATCGCCCATTGGCGCATGGGAGAAAGAACGGCTTCGCCGACTGTCATCCCCAGCTCGTCAGAATAATCCGTAGCCTTAAATTTTCCTTGGTACTTATTGCTTCCCGCGAGAAACGGATATTTTTCATTATAGCTCGCATCCATGAGACAGGTTCTGGCAAAGGTGAGACCGTTCGTCATCATTCCGGAATTCGGTTTATCCTCCCACTTGGCCTGCCCGGCGCTGGAAAAACCAAAAATCAAATCCCCCGCTGCAACATTTCCCCGGATAATCTCCGCTTCCGGAGCGGTCGCGCGAACATCAATATCGATGGCGTAGGAATTGACCTGATCCGGAAGATCAGCTGTTTCCCCGCCCAGAAATTCAATCTCGAGACCGAACTTTTCATAGAGCTCGATCATTTTCAAAAATCCCAAGCCCAGCTGTTTCAAGATGATGTCTTTGGGAACATTTTTGGAATTGATGTTGATGACATCCGTCACTTCGTAGGTATCAATGAACCCGCTGGCTGCGATATCGCCCGTGTTTGAAGAAAGCGCGTCAAAAATTTCTTCCTGAAAAATTGTTTCGTCGCCGGTTTCAAAATAGTGGAGGCACCGCTGGATGCTTTTGCTCCCGCTGCCGTCGGAATGCTTCACCTTCACCCAGCCCGGATTTTTCTGGTCGCGCGCCATCACGCAAAAAGCGTTCGGAAAATCATTTTTCACGATTCGCTCAAACACTCCCCGCACGCTGTCCTTATGCGGATCAACTCCCAGTTTTTCATAGATACTTTGCTTGGGCATAATAGTCGCTTAAAAAAACCATACTAGTTGCGTTCACACCACTCCCGCGCATTTTGGAACATTTTGAGCCAGGGAGAGACTTTCCAGTTTTTGTTTTGCTCTTCCGGGAGATAGGGCCATTGCCATTTGAGGAACACGCGTTCCGGATGCGGCATCATCGCCAGGTGCCGGCCGTCCGGGGAACAAAGCGCCGCAATTCCATCAAGAGACCCGTTTGGATTAAAGGGATATTTTTTGGCCGTCTTGCCTTCGTCATTTGAAAAAACAATCGGAGCCAATTTTTTCTTTTTGATTTGCTGGAAAATCTCAGCGTCCGGACAATAAAGCCGTCCTTCTCCGTGAGCTATCCAAATTCCCAGTTTCGAATCTTCCATTCCCCGAAGCATCATGGCCGGGCCTTTTTTGATTTTCACAGTCAGCCACCTTGATTCAAACCGGCCGGATTGGTTCCGGATGAATCTCGGCTGTTTCTCATCGGGCGTGCCCTTGAATGGCACCCAGCCGAGAAGCGCCATCAACTGGCAGCCGTTGCAGACTCCCAATGAAAAAGTGTCTTTTCGTTCATAAAATTTATCGAACATCTCCCTTATTTTTTCGTTGAAGCGGATTGTGCCCGCCCATCCTTTGGCACTATCCAAAACATCTGCGTAGGAAAATCCCCCCACGAAAACAAGACCCCGAAAATCATCAAGGCTGATTTCCCCGTTCAAGAGGTCATTCACAGTAACGTCCCACGGTTCAAACCCAGCCGCGAAGAAAGCCGAGGTCATTTCTCGATCTCCATTACTCCCTTCCTCGCGAAGAATGGCCACCTTGGGTTTCTTTTCCGCCGCAATAATTTCATCCGGTGTTTTTTCTGAAATAAAAGATACTCGATAGCTTAGCCCTTGGCGATCATGTCTTTTTGATTGCTCCTTGGCCAGCACTGGATTCGTTTGAAACTGCTCCAGCCGATCGCTGGTCGCTTCCCACCATTTGAGAAGGTCTTTCGTGCTCACTTCCAATTCCAACTTTTCCCCGTTATATATCTTGAAATATTTTTCTTTCTTTGTTTCGCCTATTGTCTCAAAAGATAAATTTACTTCGCTAAGGAGCGAAATTATTTTATCTTCGTTTTCCGGCAGATATTCGATCACAAATCCCAATTCTTCCGAGAATAGTTTTGAGACCAGGTCCGCACTTTCCTCAAGCCTGATTTCAGCTCCACAATTTCCTGCCATCACTATTTCAGATATTGTCGTCACCAGCCCCCCGTCGCTTCTGTCATGGCCCGCCAGTATCAGGTTTTCTTCTATCATTTTTTGCACAGAGAGAAAGGCTTTTTTGAGCTTTTCCGGATTTTCAACATCAGGCGAGACATTTCCGATCTTTCCAAAAATTTGAGCCAGGGCCGAGCCGCCCAGGCGATTTTCACCAGCCGAAAGATCAATGAACATCAGTCGGCTCTCGCCCGGCCTTTTGATGTCCGGCGTCATAAGTTTTTCGATGTTAGGCATGGTCGCGTAAGCCGACACTACCATCTGTCCCGGCGCTTTCACCACTTCTTCTCCGACTTTGGCCGCCATGGAGAGACTGTCTTTTCCTCCATCAACTGCAATTCCAAGACTGATCATGATATCCCTCATTGAAACGGCCGCGTCATAAATATTCGCTCCCTCTCCCGGTAATTTGGCCGCCCACATCCAGTTGACCGAGCACTTGATATGCGACAAGTCACTTATTTTCGCCCACATCATGTTGGTAAGCGCTTCGCCCACCGCCATTCTCGCTCCCGCCTTAGGATCGATCAACATTTTGATGGGCTGCTCGCCGATGGCAATGGCCGTTCCTGTTTTTCCAAAATGGCTTTGGGCCACCACTGAAACATCCGCCACCGGGAGCTGGAGCGGACCCGCGCATTGCTGACCCGCGATAAGTCCCGTCACACTCCGATCAACTTTCCGTACCAAATATCCTTTTGATCCAACTGACGGCAAGCGAAATATTTTTCTGAGCGCGTCTTTGATCTTGATATTTTTCTTCAAGATGAACGGCTTCAACTTCAGAGGCTTTCTTTTGATCATGAACTTTTTCTGGGGCATGTCGCCGAGAATCTTTTCAAGCTCCAGATTCACCGGTGAGGAATCATCTTCGCCATCATGGAGAATTATCTTTCCGTCTCCCGTAATTTCTCCCAGCACTTCGCAGCTTACTCTTTCTCTTTGGCAGATCGACTGAAAGCCTTCCAAGCGCTCCGGCCGGATGAGAAGAGCGTTGCGTTCCTGGTATTCTCCGCCCCAAATTTCAAGAACGGACATAGTCTTGTCTCCCAGTTTAATATTCCTAATTTCCACTTTGCCGCCAATCGGATCAACCAGTTCCGTGACAACGTTACAAGGTCCACCCGCTCCCTGATCATGGATGCTGACAATCGGATTATCGCTGCCCAACTCCACACAGGCTCTGATAACCCGGTTCATTTTTTGCTCCATTTCGGCGTCTCCTCTTTGAACCGCTGAAAAATCGAGCTCCTCCTTATTCTCTCCCTGGATCATACTTGAGGCCGAGCCGCCCCCGATTCCAATGCGATAGGCTGGACCGCCGATCTCAATAATTTTCATTCCTGCTTCCGGTTTTTCTTTTTCAATATGATGCGAATCTATCTGTCCCACTCCTCCCGTAAACATAATAGGCTTGATCCACTCTCTTCTTTCGTTTTTATTGAGTTTTATCCCGAAAGTTCTTACAAAGCCCTGAATAAGCGGCTCGCCAAATTTATTTCCATAATCCGAAGCTCCGTTACTTTCTTTGATGAGGATCTCGATCGGCGTCGCCAGATTCGCTGGATAATCAAAGTCTTTTTTTTCTCCACCGATCTTGTGATTGTCAATATTCAAACTCCCGGTACAATAGCCCGCCGTTCCGGCGATCACCAAAGCGCCCTTCCCTGTCGCCTGGACATCCCGGATCCTGCCTCCGGTTCCTGTTTCAGCGCCGGGAAAAGGAGCCACTCCCGAAGGAAAATTGTGGGTCTCCGCGGTGAATATCGGGTGATAAGTTTCTTCTTGAAAAGCAAAAGGGGAGGATTTTCCTGATTTTTCCGGCTTTATAGTTTTTATCTGGTATCCTTTTATGGCGCTGGAATTATCCTTGAAGGCGATAAGGCTGTTTGAGGGATTGGCTTGGAGCGTGGATCTCACCACATCAAGCAAATTTTCCGGCATTTCTTTTCCGTCGATGACCAAACGCCCTTTGAAAAACCAATGGCGGGAGTGTTCGCTGTTGGCTTGCCCCAGCTGGAAACATTCCACGTTGGTCGGATTTCTTTTGAAGTCTTTTGTGAACAGGTCGAAATAAAATTTTATATCCCAGTCGTCCATGCCAAGCCCGATTTCTTTGTTTATTTTCTTGAGCTCATCAATTCCATTTTCAAGAAGCCTCACTTCGAACACTTTTTCAGGCAAAATTCCGGTTTCGAAAGTTTCCAGCGGTTTTTCATAAACACATTCCGTCATTCGATCATGGCTCGCTTGGATAAATTCTTTTACGTCCGAATCTTTCGGCAATACGCATCTTTTCGATTTTTCGATTCTCGTTATTTTTTTAATGCCGCAGGACCGACAGATGGAAACAGCGTTCGTTGAAAAAGCTGACTCAAAATTCATCCGCGGACCGATCTCAATTATTTCGCCTTTTTGCGGATCAAGAAAAGAGCTCCGGCTCAAATTTTCCGGCTCAAAAGTTTCCGCAAAAAGCCATCTCAAAATTTTTACTTCACTTTCCAGGAGGGGCTCGGCCGTTTCAATATAAAAACAATTCTCCTTATCCTCCCCATTTTTTTTATAAAATCGCTCCATATATTCCTAGCTATTTTTTATTTCTCTTTTTTAGATATATAACAGAGGGAAAAAATGATCTAGGCTTTTTTTCACTTCCCTGAATGAAATTTATCCGCTTCAAGTTTCGCCTTGTCCATCAGTAGCTTTTCATCCGGTGTTTTATAGATCAGAGGAACCGGAGATGACTGGGCCGCATTGGTGGCAAGCCGATAGAGAGCCTCGATCTGCACTTCATACTCGATGGGCAAAAAGCGCTGCGCCATTTCAGCTATAGTTTCGCCCTTTCGGATATTCTCAAATCTTACATAAATTATATCTCCTTGATCGTAATCGGGATCAACGACCTGGCAAAAAATAGGCACCGGACGCCACTCGCCAATCATTTCGCAAAATCGGATATGGGCATACAACCTGCGTTCCCCGTACATATATTCTCCGCCCGGTCCCAAGTGCTGGTTAAGCCCCTTGAACTGTTTCATCACGCTATTTGGAGTAAGCGGCATCCAGCCCAATTGGTGAAAGTAATCCGGTTTGTACTCCCCCAAAATTTTCAAGAGCTGCTTGCCGAGATCTCCTTTCGCCCGGCTTACAAGCCTGATGTCCCGTTCCGGAAAACCTTCATCCATCGCGTTCTGGATCCCGGCCGCCTTGGAATTATTGCAAATAATCGCCACGGTTTTCACTAAGCCATCAAGCTTGCCGCCCGGCTTTTGCGCTTGCAGAACCGCTAAATTGGTAGTACCCGAACCTGAGATCATGTTGACGGTTTTTAGCATAAGATTTCCAGTATTTTCTTAGCTCCTCCTGAAAATATGCTAACATTCGGTGTGAATAATCGCAAATACCGCCGTACATTGACAAATACGGCTGGAAATGCTAATATTTCTTCCAGTTATCGGATTAGGCGTAGTATCCAAATATTACTTTATATAAGGAATACGAAAAGTCGTCGCCTAAGTGAGAGCTATCTTGAGCCAAAAAAGGCTTCGGGATTATTAACAAATTAGGCGAGACGAAAAATGGATTATCAAAATCGTCCCCAAAGGCAGATGTTTGATGTCACCGAACTCAACATGAAATGTGCTGAGTGCGGAGTAGACATCAAAGAACTTCCTTTCCAGCCGACCCAGAAAGACGACGGAACTTATGGCAGAATTTATTGCCAGGAGTGCAACCGAAAACGTCGAAGAGACACTGGCGGCGGAAATCGCGGGGGCTTTGGTGGTGGCGGTCAACGAAGAGACCGATACTAATCGAAATAGAAAAACCGTCCCCCTGCGGGGGACGGTTTTTTATTCCAAAAGAAGTCTAGTTTTAAATAAATCCAAAATGCTTGAGCGCCGGCAAGATATTCGGCGCCAGGCTTTCTTTTTCAAGATCCGCAAATGGAATCCATTTCCATTCGCGAATATCCGATCCGGGCTTGATCTCGCCTACTCTTTTAGCCAGATAATGAACCAGAATGACATCGCCTTTACCCTCTTTGGTTTCTTTGACGGTGTGAAATAGAAAGGGTTCTTCAGCGAGAATTTCGATCTCGATGCCCATTTCTTCCCTGGCTTCCCTCCGCGCGTTTTCGATGAGACTTGCATCGAAGTTTTCCACTCTCCCTCCACAGAACTTCCAAAAATCCGTATCCCCGTGCTGGTTCAACAACGCCTTGTTATCCTCCACGATCACCGGGCCGGAAGCGATGACGATTTTTTGCATAAATTTTCCATTCATTCTTATCTATTCTATACTATTAGCATAAATACTATATTCTTTCAATGAGCAGAAAATTCGGGAAAATTATTATTTTTGTTGCAATAATCGTCGTTTCCGTCACGCTGTATTTTACTTTGCACAGTCGAAAAGTAGATAACAACAATATCCAGACAAATACAATCGCTCCTGTCACCCAAAACCAGCTGGAAGTGCCAAGAGCACCTAGTCCGGAAAACAAAACTAATTATTCTCAGGCTGATCCCGCCCAAAGCAACATGGTTACGGCTGCGCAAGATAAGCCCGTCCCGCAAGACGCGTCCTCGAAACCAACTGCTCCCGCTAAATATCTCCTGGATATGCCTTTCTATTCCCAAGCTCCTCTTGGAAAATGGGATGCTGTCCACGAAAACACCTGCGAAGAAGCATCTGTTCTCAACGCTGGATTGTACCTCCTCGGGAAAAAAATTTCATCGGCCGGTTTTGATAATGAAATGATGAATATAATTGGTATTGAGAAAAAATTATCCATTAATTTCACCGATTCGACCATCGCTGAAACCAAACAATTTTCGGAGGCTTATTTTACCGGTAAATTACAAGCAAAAATAATTAATGATCCAACGGCCGGTCAAATAGAATCCGAAATTGCCACCGGAAATCCCGTGATCGTGCCGCTCGCTGGCCGCGATATCGGAAACCCGAACTTCACTCCGCCGGGGCCAATTTATCATATGCTCGTCATTAAAGGCTACGACAGCCAAAATTTCATTACCAACGACGTGGGAACCAGAAAAGGCAACTCGTACGTGTATAAAAAAGATGTTATTATGAGAAATATACATGACTGGAACGAAAAGGATATACACTTGGGGACAAAAAGGGTTCTGGTATTGATGAAAAATTAGAAATTCGGGCAAAAAATAGACTTGCTAAAAATATCCCCTTTATATAAAATGAAGGATACTAACAGCTAAATTTATTATTGATGTATTGTCTTGTTGATTTTCGAAATCGCCCCCAATACAAACATACTTTTCGCGCTCTGGATAAAGCCAAAGAGTGCCTCAAAAAGATCCAGAACAATCCTCTGGGAGCAACCGTGATCTACGCTGACGGGCGAAGAGAATATTTTGAAAATGGACTACCTGAAGGCTATTCCGATCTGTCTGAAAAATCCGCTTGCATCAAAAAGGGTTGCCACGTGAAATACAGGATACGCCGGTATAGCGCATTAGATGGGTTGGTAAAAACCACTGGAACCGAAACAAAAAATATTCCGAATTGGAAAGAAAAGTCGATTTTTTCCCTTTTTATGCTGGGTAACCGGAAATTTTACGCCTGTTTGATCGTTCTCGCCTTCTTCGCCTTCTCCTCTTCTTTCTTTTTTCAGAAGCAATTCGGGCCGGGCGCCGCCGCCCAATCCGGCGATAATGGGGAAGTTCAAGGCCAGGTTGCCGGAGCTATGGACTCAAGGGTTAGCGATGATCAGGAGGGACTTGGAGACAACAGCCCTCTCCAGCTGGCTGACACGGATATTATCATGAGTCTGCTTGGGAAAGTGGAAGAAAAACAGCATTCAGTTTTCCAAAAAGAAATTTTGGGTTATATCAAGGGAAAACCAATGGAAAACATGGCTCCCTATATCGCCAAGCAGCCCAGAATGGTCGCCGCCTTCATCGTGGGAATCGCCATGAAAGAAAGTAAGTTCGGATCATATGCTCCGCATGACTCAAGTGGACGCGATTGCCACAACTATTGGGGATACCGCGGTCCGGAGAACACCACCGCTTCCGGTTATAGCTGTTTTGACTCGCCCGAACACGCGATACAGGTGATTGGCAAAAAAATAAATAAACTCGTCGCAGAGGGTATTTCGAATCCCGCCGAAATGGTCAGTTGGAAATGCGGCTCGACTTGTTCTTGGGACAATCCTGAAAATGTCCGAAAATGGATCGCGGATGTCGGGGTAAATTTTTATAAGATCAACTCGAAGGTAAATAGCTAGTAGGCTTAGAAACCCTACTCCATATAAATAAAATTGATTTTTTTGCAAAAAATCGAGGCTTTGTACACCTAAAAAAACCATTTGACACCAAATCGGGCTTCTGCTAGCATACCTCCTGTAGCTAGTGATAAGTAGCAATTTAATGCTATTTTTTTATTGGTGAAAGATTGATAAATATACCTTATATAAAGCCTTATTTATCAATTTGTCCGCTTCAACCCCTGGGGAATGTCGCTGAAAAATGGGGCTTTGTTGGGATACTAATCATTAGAATGTTTCTTAATGAGTAACTTTGGAAGTTCCGCTGTTTATGGGGGGATTTATACCAAAGATCAAAACGAAAACACTTGCGAAAAATGCGATATTAAGATCAGTTGTCGTTACCGCAAAATCTCCAGCCAGCTTGGGAAATTGCAAGAAATATCGGAAAAAAGCTGGGAGAAAACCAAAGAATTAGTATATACAAGCAAAAATAGGTTAAAAGGGCATATTTGGGAAAAACAGGATCTTTATCTGCCCGTTTTTATCGCCGCTATCATTATGGCCCTGGTTTTCTTGTCACAGACCGCTTTTTCAAAGACTTTCGACGAAACAAATAACCTACCTGTTAAAGACAATTACAAGGTAAAATTGATCGGAACGAATATCAATCCTGCAAAGACTAAAGTTTGTTCCATTGATAATCCTGATTATCAAAAAAAACTTAAGGATAACTCAGAAAAAAATTATGGCGATGGCCTAAAAGAGGATGTGGCCGCCATCGTAAAAAACACTCCTATGTCGGCCATGACCGAAGCTATTTCCCAGAAATCCCGGCCGGTCGCCGCCTTCATCGTGGGAATCGCTATGAAAGAAAGTAAGTTCGGCGTTTATTCTCCAAAACTCGCCGGACGCGACTGCTATAACTATTGGGGTTTCAAAGGCGGTGGCCAGACGGTCGCAGGCGGATACAGTTGTTTCTCTTCGCCTGAACAAGCTGTCAACGCCGTGGGCGCAAAAATAGAAAAAATGGTAGCCAAGGGAGTTCGGACCCCAGCTCAAGCAATTTCCTGGAAATGCGGATCGTCCTGCGCCGGACATGGCGAGGAAAATGTCCGCAAGTGGATCTCGGATGTAGCTATAAACTTTTATAAGATCAATTCGTAATAATCCTTCAGAAAAAACGACCCGTACGGGTCGTTTTTTTATATGATTGATGTGATCTAATAATCCTTCAGCTTGTCTACGAGGCCTGATTCACGGATCTTATCAAGGGCTTTCGCTTCGATCTGGCGGATTCGTTCGCGCGTGACGCCAAACTCGTGCCCCACTTCTTCAAGGGTATGCGTGACTCCGTCCTCGAGGCCGAACCGAATTTTGAGAATTTTCTGTTCCCGAGGAGTAAGATCCCTCAGAATTTCGTCCACGTGGTCCATTAGAAGTTTTCTCGCAGCCGCTTGGTGAGGCATTACGGTTTCCGTATCTTCAATGAAATCTCCTAAGATGCTGTCGTCCTCACTGTCGCCCACCGGCGTTTCGATAGAAACGGTTTCTTGGGATATTTTCATAATGTGGCGGACCTTGTCCACTTCAATGCCCATTTCCGCCGCGGTTTCTTCCGGCAGAGGATCGCGCCCCAGATCCTGAACCAGCCGGCGCGTGGCTTGGGTATATTTGTTGATCGTCTCCACCATGTGAACCGGGATCCGAATTGTTCTGGATTGGTCAGCTAGCGCTCTCGTAATGGCTTGCCTGATCCACCAAGTGGCATAGGTCGAAAATTTATAGCCTTTCCGATAATCAAATTTCTCCACCGCCCGAAAAAGTCCGATGTTGCCTTCCTGGATCAGGTCGAGAAGCGACAAATTCGTGCTTCGTCCGACATATTTTTTGGCAATGCTCACAACAAGGCGCAAATTGGCTTCGGTGAGTTTTTGTTTGGCCGCCAGGTCTCCTTTTTCGATCCGCTTTGCCAGCGAAACCTCTTCCTCTCCCTTGAGAAGCGGTACTCGCCCGATCTCTCGCAAATACATTTGGACCGAATCCGAAGAAACATCGCCCAGATCGAGCGGGATATCGATGTTTTCCACTTTTTTTTCTTTCTTTTCGGCTTCTTTCTCGATCTCTTCCTTTAGGACTTCATCCGAGCTTATGATCTTTATGCCTTGGTGCTCCAGTTTCTCATACAGTTTTTCAAGCAAGCTCAAATTCTTCTCCACTTCCGGAATTATGTGCAAAATTTCGTCTTCGGTCACGAAGCCTCTTTGTTTTCCCAGCCTGATGAACTCATCGGTCCGGCTTTTTTCTTTTTCTTCTCCGGGCGACATTTTCTCGGCTTTTCCGGGCTTGGCCTTGCGAAGAATTTTCTTTTTCGGCTTTTCCTTTTTCTTCACTTTGACCGGCTTAGAGATCTTCTTTTTTTTCTTTGGCGCGCGTTTTTTTGACGAAAAAGATTTTTTTCTTTTCTGCTTGGATTTCTTCACTTCTATTTTCTTCTTCTTTTTCTTTTTTCTGAGCATGACAATAAAAAGTTAATTTTCAAAAAAATTTGATCTTTGATTTTCTGCTATATTTCTATCCCTGAAGCCAGATCCTGAAATTCGTTCACCAGTATTTTGACCGTTTCTCGATCGCCCGCTCTCTCTGCTTCCTTTATATTTTGAGTGATCTCAATGATTCTTTCTTTGATATAATTTTTTTTCAATCTCTCAAGAGACGCTTTCAATTCCAAAGCCGGATCAAAGAAGCGCTGGCTTTCTGCTCTGGATTCCGCTTCCACTTCGGCTTCAAAAATCGCCTCATCGATAAGCCTGCCAATTTCATGATCAGAGAAAATGCTTTTGATCTTATCGGGACCATAGTCCCCCTTTCCTTCGATCATCGCCGAAAGAATGCTTTTTTCTTTTTTTCCGGAGAAAAAATCCAGCCTTATTTTTTCTATCTGACGGCTTCCTTCTTTAGGGAAAGCCAGAAGGAGGCCGATAATTCTCTTCTCATGGGGATGGCCTTTCTTTTCCGGCTTTTCCTCCTCTCTCCTCCGACCATCTCCGATCTCTTTCTTTTCTTTCTTGGCCTGCTCCAGCACCCCGGCGAGAACTTTTTCTTCCGTACCCAATTTTTCAGCCAAGACCTTGAGCCAGTGGGACTGCTCTACCGGGCTGGAAACATCTTTGATGACATTTAACAGTTCCTTGGCAATTTTTTTCTTTCCTACCGGTTCTTTAGCGTCGTATCGAGCGAATATGTCTTCGAAATAATATTCAACCAGCCCCCGGGATTCCCGAACGGATTTCTCCCAAATTTCTTTATTTTCCCGAATGACATCGGCCGCATCCTTGCCGCTGGACAGCAAGACTATTCTAACATTTAAATCATTCTCAAGACAAACGCGGGCGCTTTTCTTGGCTGCCGCCTGTCCCGCCGAATCCATGTCAAAGGCCATCTTAATATTTTCCGTGTAACGCTTGATTATCTTTATCTGATCATATGTCAAAGCTGTTCCGGAAACCGCGATCGTATTTCCAAAACCGACTTGGTGCGAGGCGATCACGTCCATATTTCCTTCAACCAAAATGACCTCGTCTCTTTTCTTTATTTCCGTCTTGGCCAGATGCAATCCGTAAAGAGTTTTGCTTTTATCATAGAGTTCCGACTGCGGCGTATTGATGTATTTGGCGTTTTTTTCGTCGCCCCCCGGAGCCACGCGAGCCGAAAAGCCAATGACACGCCCCATCACATCTTGAACGGGAAACATGATGCGATCTCTGAATCTGTCATAAAAACCGATATTTTGAGTTCGCGAATTATTACTCGCTTCTTTTTCAACCAATAACCCTGTTTTGGCAATTTCTTCGATCTTATGATCCCTTTTTTGCAGGAATTCCAAAATATTCCTCCATCCGTCCGGAGCGTAACCGAGACGAAATTTTCTGATCGTCCCGTCAACGATCCCCCTGTCTCGCAGATATTTCAAAATTTTATCCCTTTCCTTCCCGTCCCAAAGATTTTTTTCATACCACTTCGTGGCCAGCTCCAAGATGTTGAATAATTTCGGCTTCAAGCTCTCTTGTCCTTTGTCTCCTTTTTCGAATCTCTTCAATTGCACCCCGGCTTTTTGCGCCAATTGTTCCAGGGCTTCCCGAAAGCCGATTCCTTCCATGTCCATTATGAAGGAAAAAACATCTCCGCCTTTGCCGCAGCCAAAACAGTGCCAACTCCGGCGCTCTTCGCTCACCATAAAAGACGGGCTTTTTTCGTTATGAAAGGGGCAGAGAGCCCTCCAATTACTCCCCGCTTTCGTGAGTCGAACATATTCCCCGACCAGATCGACCACGTTTATCCGGCTTTTTACATCTTCGACATCGGAATTCATTGGATAAAGTTTGCTTATTAATAATACCAAATCAGCAGTGAATAAGTTTCACCCTGACTTTTTATTCATAATTTTGTTTTCTTCGTTTTCTCCTTAGGCAAGAATAGCGACCGCGGCCGGATGTAATTTTGTATTTTTTGCGATTTTTATTGGCATAAAGTGGTTGCTTTAGCTAACAATAGCTTAGCGGAAGATCTCCTTTTTGTATAGTTTTCGTTTTTTACTCCTTTACAGGGAATCAGTTTAGGAATAATAGGTCATAAAGCTCTTTCCGATACTTTTTATTTAAGCGGGCTCGAAGAAGAGAGTTTTTGAGCTCTCCCTCATAAAAATCGGGATCTTCCGAAAGCTTCAGAAATTCGTCAAAATTGACCAGTCTCGCTTCGATCTTCTCGCCCGCATCCGGTTTGGAGCCTTGTTTTTTGACGCAGTCTCGCGCAACAAAACTGTATACGGTCCAAATGATCTTTCCGTAAGGATTTATTTTTTTCCATAATATCCATTTATTCGAAGCATACCCGCTCTCCTCTAGGAGCTCCCGCTTGGCAGCTTGAAGAGGCGATTCTCCTTCGTCCACTCTCCCGCCGGCCAAAGTATTTTTATATTTTCTCCAGTCGGGCTGTTTTTGTTTGAGCAATAAAATTTTCTGCCCGGCTAAAGCGATCACATTGACCGTATCTGCCCGCTTCAATTTTTCGAAAGTGACAAGGCTCCCATCAAACATTTTCTGTTTCCATTGCCAGACGTCAAAAATAACGCCCTTAAAGACACATTTGGCGCCAACCGGAAGGCTTTTCCGTTTTTTTATTTGTGTATCTGAATTCATGTCTTAGCTTTTCCAAAGTCCATGCACATTGCAATATTCCCTCGCCGTCACATTTTCCGCGCTGGTTTCGAATTCCGCTTCCGGCGCATTGCCGGGTTTCAGGAATTTCCGGCAGATCTTTCCATCCGCGATCAGTTCGATCCATTCGATATAGTGCGCGTCTTCCATCGGATGAGGAATTGACCCGATCCTAACTTTATAACCTTTTTCCATTTTTTCGATCACCGGGACATGTTTTTCATTGCCAACATCATTGGTCTTCTCCGTTAGAAGTTCCATCGGTTCGCCACAGCAAACCAACTGCCCTCCTCCGACATGCAGCCCCTCGACAATAATCCCGCACTTACTGCACTTGTAGATTTGGTTGAGTTCCGTCATATGCTTTTATTTAATGCTTATTCATTAAATACTACGCCCTAAAGGAAAAGATATTTTTACCGAACCTTAAATTCGAAGCTTAAATGTATCAGCTTATTTTATCCATATCGCCACAAAGTCCGTTCCGAAACCCGGCTGGGGATCAACTCTAGAAACTTGGCTTTCGGGAAACGCCTCCTTTATCCGGCCAATAATGCCCTCGTCAAAAGACATCAAAACCACTTGGGAAGAAGTTCTCAAGTCATTCGCGTTAAAATCCGGATCAAGATACAAGACATTAGCCGCTTTTTGATAGGTAAAAAGTTTTACCACTTCCGCTGAAGTTTGAAGTCCGTCTTCCATCCGAATTCCGGGTCCGTTGTCGACCACGTACTTAGGGGTTCCATTCGGAAGCCCATTGAGATAGATAGCCATGTTCATGTAGCTCTGATTGAATGCTCCATGGACATCCTTGCTGCCGCCCCAATCGACGAAATATTGTTTCACGGACCAGATTCCGCTTGCAGCTAAGAGCGCAATGAGAACCCCCAAGATCGCTTTTTTATATTTTTTTCCGCCAGCTGGCAGGTTCGCCTTCTCGGCCCACTTCCAAATGCCTTCGATCGAAAATACCGCGAGCAAAAGCGCCGCCGGCATGACTCCGATGCTCCGAAGCGCGTGGGGAAGGCCCTCAAAGCTGATAGCTTCAGGGAGAAGCATCACGAAAAACCAAGAAAGCAGCAGCACGACCAAAATGAATCGCTCGCTTCTTTCGCCCGCCCGGATTCGACGCCAGAGCAAAAAGAAAAATTCATAGATAAAATAGAAAAGTCCCGCGAGAAAAAGTATTCCTATGATCGGAAAAATTTCCGGCCAAGGAGGCAAATTGTGCCTCCAATTTTGGTCCCCGAAAAAAGCGAGTCCCGCGAAAGACAATCCGAAGCTTTTCCCGAGAGTGAGCAGTAGATGGCCCTGGTTGACATCCGGATTGAAGACCGAGACCTGGTTCGTGCGCCCGCTGAAATGATCTGGATGGTGGTAGAAATCGAGAAGCATCGGAAGAGCCACGATCGCGGCGGCTGCGGAAAAAGCCAGAATTTCCTTCCAGTGGGTCGCGAAAAATCTTTTGCGGCTGATGATGAAGGCGACCAGTAATGCGATCAGGATGAGCGGAGCAATGCGAAAGGCAATATATGTATGGACGCCAAGGCCAAAGAATATTCCAGCCAGTACATAATCGATTGTTTTTTTCTTCTGGATGGCGCGAATGAGAAAAAATATCGACCAAACCAAAACAAACGGGAGCATGATGGCGCGAAAACCGATCCGGCTGAAATTGATCGCCCAAAAAGAGGTGGCGGTCAGAAATCCGGCGATGATCCCGGCGCGCCGGCTCGCGAAAAGCTCCTCTCCGAGCAAGATCATGCCGAGCACTGTTAGTGTCCCGAAGATAATCGACCAAAGCTTGAAACTTGCGACGCTGATCCCGAACAAACCGAAGCTTAAAGCAAAGAGGTTCATAAATAGGCCTTCGCGTCCATTGTTGTTTTCATAAAAAGCCTTCCAGGTGTGCGCTGCATTGGCCGTGATCGCGTCCACGCCGTTCACTGCCTCGTCAGGATAGATTCCGGGAGGCAAGGTGCTGATATGATAGCTGCGGAGTAGTAGTGCCGCCAGCACCACCAGCACGGCGAGAATGATATATGTTTTTCGGCTGATATCGCTCTTTGGCGCTTCTTTGCTTTTTTTACTTGGTTCTTTGGCCCTGCCCGAAATGCTTTGACCTCGTGTTTTTCTAAACATAGTTTTATTTTTATATTAATATCCAAGTTAATAAACACAAAACATGACACATTTCAAAGCAGGCGGGCATATTTTTTGTTTTAATGATTTTGTATTTTTATAATAATATACTGGCCGCTAATTCACAAAGACGTGGATAATGATCTATGCTTTTCGGTTCCGGGAAATGATCCACTACTAATACCGATAATATTCCGGCTTATACGGTCCGCTGTCCGAAATCCCAAGATAATCCGCTTGTTCTTTGGTGAGCTTGGTCAGCTTCACTCCCAGTTTTCCAAGATGGAGCCGAGCCACTTCTTCGTCTAGTTTTTTGGGCAGAAGATGGACACCGATGGGATATTTTTTCGTCCAAAGTTCGAGTTGCGCCAGGACTTGATTGGAAAAGCTCGAACTCATCACAAAACTAGGATGCCCCGTGGCGCAGCCCAGATTCATAAGCCGCCCTTCGGCGAGGATATATATCTCGTTGCCATCGGGAAAAATATATTTATCCACTTGCGACTTGATGTTCACTTTTTTCACGCCTTTTGCGTCATCGATCTTTTCCATTTGAATCTCGTTGTCGAAGTGTCCGATGTTCGCGACGATGGCCTGATCTTTCATTTTTTTCATATGGTCTAACGTAACAACGTGCCGATTTCCCGTCGCGGTTATATAGATGTCGGCTTTTCCTAGAGTATCCTCTATTGTCGCGACCTCATATCCCTCCATCGCCGCCTGAAGGGCACAAATTGGATCGATCTCTGTCACGATCACTCTCGCACCCTGTCCGCGAAGCGCTTGGGCGCACCCTTTTCCGACTTCTCCGTATCCGCAAACCACCGCCGTCTTCCCGCCTATCATCACGTCCATGGCCCGATTAAGTCCGTCAATCACCGAATGGCGGCAACCATAAATGTTGTCGAATTTACTCTTGGTCACCGAGTCATTGACATTGATGGCAGGAAATAATAACTTGTTTTGTTCAAAACGCTGATAAAGCCGATGTACGCCGGTCGTCGTTTCCTCGGAAACGCCTTTGATCTTTTTGGCAACGCTTGTCCAGCGCTGCGGATCTTTTTGATATTCTTTTTTCAATATTTTCATGATTTCCTGAAAATCTTTTTCCGCGTGGCTGTAGTTCTTTTTGAGAAGTTCCGGATCCTTTTCAACATCCGCTCCTAGATGAACCATCAGTGTCGCGTCTCCGCCGTCATCGACGATAAGATCCGGACCTTGGCCATTTCCGAAGTCTAATGTTTTCTCAAGACACCACCAATATTCTTCAAGCGTTTCGCCTTTCCAGGCAAAAACTGGGATTCCCACCTTCGCGATAGCCGCCGCCGCATGATCTTGGGTAGAAAAAATATTGCAGCTCGACCAACGAACTTCGGCGCCAAGTTCTTTCAGCGTCTCAATGAGAACCGCCGTCTGAATCGTCATATGAAGTGATCCTGCTATTTTTGCATTCTTAAGCGGTTTATTTCTCGCGTATTTTTTCCGAATCGCCATCAGCCCCACCATCTCCTTCTCGGCAATGTTAATTTCTTTTCGCCCCCACTCGGCGAGTTTAATGTCGGCCACTTTGTAATCTTTCATAATTTTTGATTTGTTAATTGGGATTTGTTTAGAAATTAGAAATTAAATTACGTTAATCATAGTTTCACATCTTCCCTGTAAGAAACTTTGTATCTTTCTCTAAAGCTTGCCAGCGAAAACTTGTGTTCCTGCGTTCCATATTTCTCAATCGCAAAGCTCGCCGCGACGCTCCCGAGGCGTCCGCACCCGCGCAAATTATATCCCTTATCAAGCCCCAAGAGAAATCCCGCCCGATAAGCGTCTCCCGCTCCTGTCGGATCAACAATCTTTTTCGGCCGGCAGGCTTCGACGAGTATTTCTTGGCCATCGCGAGTATCAATTCGAGAACCCCGTTCTCCATAAGTTGTCACGACAATTTCTATTTTTTTCAGAATTTCTTTCTTACCCAAGCCAGTTCTTTTCATTATCATTTTTATCTCATAATCATTCCCAATGAGAACATCTGCTTGGTTTATGGCCTTTTTTAATTCTTTATCGCTATAAGCCGGAATTTGCTGACCTGGATCAAAAATTGTTTTGATGCCAAGACCAACGCACTGCGATAAATGCTTGATCATTACTTTCTTTTGCGTCGGGGAAATAATGGACCACTTCGGTTTTTTATCTTTCTTTTTGAAAAAAATATCCGGAGCGCAGCCGAGAGCGCCGTTATAGAAAGCAGTGATTTGATTGTCATCAAGATCGGTTGTGATGTAGCAGGAAGCGGTGAAAAGTTTTTTGTCTTTTGTAATCTTATCCGTTCCGAGGCCTAATTTATTCAGATATTCAATATATTCTTCTCCATCTTGCCCGACAGACGAAACGACAATTGGATCCGCGCCAAGCAGTTTGAGGCTATAGGCAATATTTCCAAGCGTTCCACCTTTGCTTTTGCCTAATTTATCAACCGTAAAGCAGACATTCAAAATATGGATGTTATCCGGCAAAATATGATTTTTAAAGCGGTCCGGAAAGTCCATGATATGGTCGTATACCAACGACCCAGAGATAAGGATGGACATTGTTCTTTTATTGTAATATTTAATATTAGGATATTTCAATTTCTTTCTTCCTTTTTTTGTCAGCATACATACCTTGATCTGCTTGGTTGATTATTTCTTTGAAAGCGGAATCAATGTCATCTTTTATCTCTCCGCTGAATGTGGCGTATCCGATACTTACCGGAGATCGTCCTCTTAAATAATCCGGACCAAGCTTTTCATTTTCATCATAAACTTCTTTTATGGCAGCCTCCAATTTTTCTTTTGCTACCTTAGCGCCTTCTCCATCCGTACCAGGCAGACACGCTGCAAATTCATCTCCACCCTGTCTGCAAATAAGATCGTTTTGTCTCAAAGTTTTTCTCAAAACATCCGCTATTCCTTTGAGAATATCATCCCCAAATTCGTGACCCCATGTATCGTTTAAAGACTTGAAATAATTCACATCTAAAAACATTACGCTAAACGTAGAATAGCCTAACTCTTCTTTTCTCTTTTTGCCTTCTCTTTGATTGTGGACTATCATCTCCATGAATTTTTTGACTGTCGTATCGAAATCCTTTCGGTTCATTAGACCAGTTAGCCCATCCTTTTTTAACTCCCTGTTTTCGCCCTCCAGCTGCTCTATCTCAAAGTCCTGTCCAACAAGGTTTCCTAGCCAATTGAAATCAGAATCTTCTTCTCCCTGTAGACGCGCATACTCCTCCTTACGCAGTTTTCTAACTTCTTTTTTATATTTTTCATCCTTATTTAATGGGGGATGAATTTCGAGGCTTTTTGTCATATTTTGATTTATGATTATATCTCCTTTTTCCATCTTTTGAGATTCGGAATAGTTTTTTTGGCCATCGCGCGGGCTTTGTCTTCTGGAATTCCCAGTTTTTCGACCGCGATTTTTGTCTGCATTTCGATATATTCCGGCATCTCCATCTTAGCAGTGAATTCGCCTTTTTGGAAGCAAAACCGACAATATTCGTGGCTCGGACTTCCATCCATGTTTGTCCCAAAATCTTCGAGTTTTGTCATCGGCATCCCGCAGCTTTGGCAGACTTGCCCGCCGTCTGGCGTGGTTGGTGTTTCCATATTATTTTTCTTAACTTTTTATACTAGAGATCAAGGCTTTTAGCTTATCCTTCGATTTTTCAAAGTCGATCCGGAACCCATGACAAAAATTTTCGGAAGATGTTTTTAATTCATTTTCAATTTCTTCAAAACTCATTTTTCTGAATTCCGAGAGCTCGTGATTCAGCTTTGGGGTCTCATCGGAAAAACCCACGAAAACTCCGCAAAATACTTTAAATATCCCGCCCTTTGTCGCTTCAACCTCTTCATAGAATTTCCCCAACGTCTCCAGCTTGCAATCAATATCGAGTTCTTCTTTCAACTCTCTCCTCACGGCTCCTTCATAATTTTCCCCGCTTTCAACATTTCCGCAAACGGCCAGATCCCAAAGATCTGCCGCATCGTCTTTATGCGATGCCCGCTTGCACATCAAAAATTCCTTTTCGGAATCGAGGATATAAACAGCCACAACTCTTGAGATAAAGCCTTTTTCGAGCTTTTTTCCTTTCAACTCTTTTCCGATGACCTCGTCTTCTTCATCGACGACATCGATATAATAATCAGCCATAACACAATTTATTTTATCGCAGCCAACACAGAATAAGTTTTTTTTCTATAAACTACTTTAATATCCTTAAATCCAATTTTTTTCATATCTAGCACAGCTGGTTTCAATTTCATGATCACATCAGGCCGGGCGTCGTATTTTTCATGATCTATCCATCTTTTAATCAGATCCGGTTGTTTTAGCTCCGAAAATACTTTTTTATACATTCCAATTTGCCATTTTGTCCATTCCGCAAAAACCTTGGGATTATCATGAGCGTAACGATCCATATTGGCAAACAGGCTTTTCGGTTTCAGCAATCGATACACATTTTTCATGAACTTGTTTCTATAGACAGTCTTGAAATTATGGATCGTAAGTCCAGAAACAAACGCGTCAAATTTCTCTGCGGGACATTTGCTGACAAAATCCAGCGCATCTGCCTTAAATATTCTAACTTTTTGATTTTTAACATATCCCTCCAACTTCTTTTTTATTTGCCGAATCATTTCCGGCTCATTATCGACGGCCGTGAGATGGATTCTTTTGTCGGATTTAAAGAAAATTTCTGAAGTAACTCCGCTCCCGCAGCCAATTTCAAGAACATTAAATTTCTTTCCGGCTTTCCTGGAAAAATATTTTTTTACAGTCTCTCCAAGTTTTCGTTGACAATCTAAATAATGCGGCGCTGCAAGAGCAATCAAACCGTATTTAGCTCCCATTTTTCCTTGGAATCTTTTGTTGTTCATAGAAGATACTATTTAATTAAATTCCAAAAACAGTGGCAGATGGTCAGATACAGTGTCCTGCATAACCTCAAACCTTTCGATTTTAACTCCCGGCGAAACCATAACATAATCGGCAAATTTCGTTTCCCCTTTATGTAGATGGCTCCGCGTGGAATCAACCCAGTTTTCCTTGATTAAATTTCTCATTGAAGTTTCGAGGATGGCCATGCTTTCTGTATCGGGTGCCACATTGAAATCTCCGCAAAGAACTTTCGGGCCATCGAAATCATCCAGAAATTTTTTGATATTTTTCGATTGTTCCAGCCTCGCCGGATTGTCCCCTTTGAATTTCGGCGTCCAATGCCCGTGCAAATTGCAGACTAGATAGTTCTTCCCTTTTTTTGAAAATTTCAGGTATTGAATATTGATTCCATAGGTGCTGGCATCATTACCTTCCATTGCATTTTTCCAACGATAGACATAATGGTCTGCAATTTCTTGAACGCCAAAACCTTTTCTAATCCACATGCACAAACTTTCCTCGCCTTCTTGCGAAGGAGCCATATACCCGTCAAAATCAACAAGAATTTTTTCTAGGTCTTTGTAAATATCTTGTTTCTTGTCGTGTTGCACTTTGCTTTTGATGTGTGGCGGGTTGTTGAAAACTTCCTGTAAGCAAAAAATATCCGTATTTTCTGCGTGTTTCTTGAAAAAGTCCATTAACGGCTCGAATACTTTTCCGCCCCAGATATTGAGAGTTATAAGCTTCATAAAATTGTTAATATTAAATTTTCTTCCTCAACCTCAACGTATATTCCCGAAAACCGTATTTTTTCCAGGCGTTTCTCGCTTGTTTATTTTTTTCCAGTACGGTGAGCTCAACTTCCTTGATCTTCTTTCCCTTGAACCAATTGTAGATTTGGGAGAGAAATTTATCCGCCAAGCCCATCCTTTGGTATTTTTTCTCAATATACATATGACTGATATCACCATACGGCCTTTTGTCCCACATAAGCGGGGTTTTTTGAATTTTTGCTAAGGCAAAGCCAAATATTTTTCCGCCTTCGGCCGCCACCAGCAAGAGACTCTTGCTTGAATAGACATTTTTCCTGAAATAATCGAGGAACAGTTTCTTCAGATTTTTGGAGAGTGGACAATATCGATCAATGCCGTCGAGATACCGATTAAAATCCACCGCCATCTCGGCAATTCTCGGAACATCCTTAATTTTCGCCTTTCGAATTTGCATAGTTATTTTATTGATGAAACCATTATCATCAAGCGTCCTTTACTGATTTGGAATAAACTAATATCCACTCGCCATACGGATGTAGTTTATTTTTCATAAAATCATCATTTGCAGATTCTATAAGTTCAGGAGAAGAAAATTGGTATAACATATATCTTATGTTACGTTCTTTATTATATTCAGCACTAGAAATAATAATTTTTATTGGTGCAAAATGCATAAAAAATCTTGTTTCTTTGCAGTCCTTAAGATGGAATATCGCTGTTTCGCCTATGGCTAGTTGAGCCCGTAATATTGGCTCTTTATTCCAGCTAACAGCTTCAAAATTTGATATTTGTTGTCTCTTCTCTTTATAGTCATCTTCTGTTGCAGCCGTATACTTTAAGAATTCTTCATTTTTTATTGGATTTTCAAAATTATTTGGTTTATATATTTTTACAAACAGATTTGATCCATCCACAATGGACGTGTTTTTTATTTTAGCAACCGCGTTATTATCGACATCCGTAATCGAAATACTCGATAAATTTTTTATTAACGTATTTCTTTCTTTTTCTTTCCATTGTAGCCATGCAACAAGAATGCCTAATATGCCAAGTGTAGTTATCCACTGAAGAATATGTTCAAAGTCCTTGTCTAAGATCTTGCCCGCAATTACGAAAAAGAGTAATAACAGCAGAAACAAAACAAAAATTACAACTATAAAAAAGATTACTCGCGTTTTTTCTTTTCTCAGGTTATTCATATTTCATTCTTTTCCAGCATCTAATATTAGGAAAACTAGATCATCTAAAGAAAACCAATTTAATCCCAAAAATTAGCGCGACAATAACAAAGGCTGCTCTCACCCAACGGTCTCCTTTTTTCACGGCTACGTGCGCTCCCAGATAGCCGCCGATCAAGGTGCCGGCAATATATATTATGCCGTAATAATAGTTAATCAGATGATGAAAGGCGAATATTATCGTCGAAATCAAAACATTTAAAAAGACAACGACCTTGTCAGTCGCGTTGGCTTGCGTGTAGGTGAAACCAAATATCATAACAAAAAGATAAGCGACCAAGATTCCCCCACCTATTCCCAAAAAGCCGTCATAAATCTCTAAGAAGAAGTAAAGCGCAAATCCGACAACGAGAATCTTATTATTCCAGCGATCTTTCGGCTTCAAACCCAATTCTTTTTTCCATAAAACGATAGGCACCAGCAGCAGGATCACGAAACCGATTATTTTAGTCAAAGCATCTTTGTTTACCTCGAGCAGCAGATTTGCGCCAACGATTCCTCCGATCGTGCTCACGATTATCAAAGGAATCATAAATTTGTAAACAATCTTGTCCGTCTTCAAGAATTTGGCGAGATTTCCGACATTACTTCCCAGAGTCCCAAACCTGTTGGTAGCTACTGCGACGTCAACCGGAAGCCCAAGGAACACAAGGACGGGAAGTGAAAGTAACCCTCCGCCGCCGGAAGTCACCCCTCCAATAAAACTGGCGGCAATTCCTGTGATAAATATTGCAACAACGATTAAAATATTCATATTACATATCTCCATTCACCCTAAAATTCAATGTTAGTGTGAAGTAAAATTATTTTCCTTTTGGAATCAATCCGATTTTTTGGAAATATTCTTTTCCGCCGGGGATTTGTTTAGCGCTGGGCAATTCTTCCGGACTGAACCAGCGAATTTCCACCAGGTCGCCGTTTAGCTTCGTTTTGATCAAGCTCGCCGGTTTATCCTACATGTCGACCCTGAAAATATTGAACTCCATCCGGCACAAAACATTCTCGCCCGATGGCAAAGTTTTCTCCGCGACCCCGCTGCCTTTTTCCGGGATGAGAATGGGATTATACAAAGATACATCAATGCCAACTTCTTCCTGAATTTCCCTTCGCACGGCTTGTTCCAATGTTTCCCCTTCATCCGATCCCCCGCCGGGAATATGACAGCAATCGGGATACACACCGCCCTTGGCTGGGTCTTTCCTGCCCATTAGTAGCTTGCTGTCCTTGCTAAAGATCAACGCGGAAGCAATTTTTCTTTCAATTTCTCGCATATGTAAAATTATTTTTCTAATTCCCTAACTGCCTCGTCATACCATTTCTGCGCTATTTTTTTGGCTTTTTCGGAATGGATTCTTTGAAAATTATAATCGATCTTTTTTCTTATTTCATCAAGCGGTTTTCCGTCAGCTTTGTCTTTCTTCACGTGCCTCATCGCCTTTTCTTCAAAATATGCCAAGCAATCGGCATCGCAAAGAACATTTTGGTCCACGTCCCCACCTTCTTCGTGGCACGCAACCAAATGTTTCACCCTCACGATAAGTTTTTCATCGTATTTTTCATCTCGCAAAAATTTCTCAATTTCCGCCGCGCTTAAATCCTGATGTTTTCTTAAGTCTTCAGGATCGTCCGATCCTTTTTTCCAATCGCCATAAAAAGCCCGTTCAATATCATGAGCCACGCCAGCAATCAGCAACGACTCATCGGCATCTGGTTTTAATTCTTTTACCCAATAAACGGTCCTCTTGGCATGATTGACATCCGTCGGTTTGCCCGCTTTTGCGAACGCATCAGTAACAAACTTTTCAGTTTTATTGTATACATTCATATTACATTCCTAACTTATCGCTGATCTCCAGCAGCGCTTTGAGTCCGATTTCGAGGAAAGTTTCGAGGGGAATTCCCGCTTTTTCGCATTCGCGGATGAGTCCGCGGTCGCATTTAGCGGCAAAGGATTTGTCTTTGAATTTTTTCTTGAGCGATTTTAGCTTCACACTGGCCAGTTTTTTGTCGGGCTGGACCAAAGCGGAAGCGACAATGATTCCCGTGAGCGTTTCAGCGGCCACCAGGCAATGCTGGATTTTTGTTTCGCGCTTTTTATCCATGAGATCTGGAATCATTTCGTTCACGTAGCCATGTGAAGCCACTGTTTCGATCAAATAATCGCTTGCTCCACCACTACGTAAAATTTCTTGCGCTTTAATACAATGTTGGCTCTGATTTTCCTTGGTCAGATCCCAGTCAATGTCATGCAGGAATCCAATAATTCCCCATTCCTCTTCATCCTCGCCCAAATGTTTCGCCACTGCCCGCATGATCGCTTCCGATTCGAGAAGATGCAATTTAGTCACTGGGTCTTTGATATATTCGTCGACCAATTTATTGGCTTGTTCTTTTGTAATCCCGAGTTTATTCATAGGCGGAAGGGGAGGGAGTCGAACCCTCGATACCTTGCGGTATACCCGCTTTCCAAGCGAGCGCACTAGGCCACTATGCGACCCTTCCTTGCTTTTCTAGAATAACCCACAAATAAAGCAAAATCAAGCCTTTCGGCTTGATTTTTGCCACCCATGAAATATTTTGTTTTTTTACTTCTCGATCTTCCCGATCTCAATCGTCGTCTTGATAACCGTATCAGGATTCAAAGAAATTGAATCTATTTTTTCGACTACCAGGAATTTGGCAAAATCCAAGAAATCTGACGGAGCTTGGCCACAGATCCCGACTTTGCGGCGGGCCTTATGCGCCTTCGTGATGACCTGACGGATGAGCTCTTTTACGGCTTCGTTACGCTCGTCATAAACATGCGCTACTTTGGCGCTGTCGCGATCCACTCCAAGCGTGAGTTGCGTCAGATCGTTCGATCCGATCGAGAATCCGTCGAATATTTTCGAGAATTCTTTGGCAAGGATCACATTCGCTGGAATTTCGCACATCACATAGACCTGTAGTCCGTTTTTACCTCGTTCAAAGCCATGCTTTTTCATCTCGGCGAGAACTTTTTCACCCTCCTCGACCGTTCGGCAAAACGGGATCATGGCTTTCATGTTCGTTAGCCCCATAACATCCCGCACTTTTTTGAAGGCGAGACATTCAAGGCGAAAGCCTTCCATATAATCGGGGTCGTAATATCTCGAAGCTCCGCGCCAGCCGATCATCGGATTTTCTTCCGCCGGCTCAAAGGCTTTTCCCCCGATCAGGGTCGCGTATTCGTTTGTTTTGAAGTCGGACATGCGGACGATCACATCTTTGGGATAAAAAGCGGCGCAAATCCGCCCGATTCCTTCCGCCAATTTGTCCACGAAAAATTCTTCTTTGTTTTTGTACCCTTGAGTCAGTTCGTTTATTTTTTTCTTATCTTCTTTATCTTTCACCCGATCAAAGTGGATGAGGGCCATCGGATGGATCTTGATATATTCAGTGATGATGAATTCTTCCCGAGCCAGCCCCACTCCATCGTTTGGTATGAATGAGAGATCAAAAGCTTGATCCGGATTGCCCACATTCATCATTATCTTGGTTTTCGTTTTTTTGATCTCTTTCAAATTCGTCGTTTTTATTTCATATTTCAGGCTTCCTTCATAAACTTTCCCTTCTTCACCCTCCGCGCAGCAGACTGTCACCGGTTTTGTGTCTTTGATGGCGCTGGTCGCGTTTCCGGTTCCGACAATGCAAGGAATTCCAAGTTCCCGCGAAACGATCGCCGCGTGGGAAGTGCGTCCCCCAGAATTAGTGACGATAGCTGCTGCAATTTTCATGATCGGCTCCCAATCCGGGTCGGTCATTTCCGTCACGAGCACCTCTCCTTTTTTAAAATCGGCAATTTTCGCCACGTTTTTGATGACATTCGCTTTCCCTTGTCCGATCTTTCCTCCCACCGCCGCGCCGACGCACAAAATTTTGCTTTTATCTTTCAAAATATATTCCTCGAGAACATTTTTCTTTTTTTGCGACTGGACCGTTTCCGGCCGAGCCTGAACGATAAAAATCTTATTCAACCGGCCATCCTTGGCCCATTCGATGTCCATCGGTTTTTTGTAGTGCTCCTCGATCAGCATTCCCCACTGGGCCAGTTCCAAAGCCTCGTCATCCGTGAGACAAAATCTTTTTTGATCTTCTTGGGAAACCGCCACATTTTGAGTGGAAGCGCTCCCGCCCACCGAATAAACAAGCTTCGTTTCCTTGCTCCCCAGTTTTTTTCCAATTATCGATTGAAAGCCCTTTTTGATGGTCGGCTTATGCGCGATAAATTCATCCGGATTCACCTTTCCTTTGACGATGTTTTCGCCCAGTCCCCAGGATCCGTTGATGACAATTGCGTCCTGAAAACCCGATTCAGTGTCAATCGTAAACATCACACCGCTCGAAGCCTCGTCCGAGCGCACCATTTTTTGCACTCCGACCGAGAGCGCGATACTCAACTGGTCGAAGCCCTTGTCAACGCGATAGGATATGGCCCGATCGGTAAAAAGAGAAGAAAAGCATTTTTTGATGGACTCAAGAAGCCGGTATTCCCCGGTGACATTGAGATATGACTCCTGCTGTCCGGCAAACGATGCATCCGCGAGATCTTCCGCTGTGGCGCTGGAGCGAACCGCCACATCCACTCCCCCCGCAAAATGATTGGTGTGATCTCTTTTGTCCCAATAAATGTGGAAGCTTTTGCGAAAATCATATTCTTTGGAAAGCTTAGCATAACTTTCTATGATCGCGTTTCGAAGATCGACCGGAAATTCCGCCGAAAGAATGGCCTCACGAACCCGATAACCATGTTCGGCTAAATTCCGCATATTCCCCGTATCCAGCCCCTTGAGAATTTTCTTGATCTCGCCGTCCAGGCCGTTTTGAGTGATGAAATAGCGATACGCCTCGGCTGTGACCGAAAAACCGTTCGGCACGCGAATGCCTTTCTTCTTGAGATTTGAATACATCTCTCCCAGCGACGCATTTTTTCCGCCGACGAGTTCGATGTCCTTTATTCCGCTTTGCCGGAACCAAAGAATGAATTTATTTTCCCCGACAGAGGAGGCCGTTTTTCCCGTTTCAAACATTTTTTTTATTTTATTATTTTTTTTAAAAGATATTTTATTTTATTTAACTTCTTCGACCTTCACCAGGCTCATATGTTCCTTGTTGATGTGCGGCCGGCCGGCGACGATCACCACTCTGTCTTTCTTTTTCAATAATTTATTTTTTTTGATCGTCTCCATTGATTTGTCGATAAGTTCGTCCAGATCTTTGCAGTCCGGCAAAACAAAGCTGCGCGCTCCCCAAACCAAGGCCAGTTGATTTTGCGTTTTTTCATTGTTCGTCATGACAAATATTTTTTGCTCCGGGCGGTGGCGGGTTATCATTCGGGCCGTAAAACCGCTGACGCTCGCGACGACGATCGCTTTAGCGCGGCTATCTTTCAAAAGTTCATGGGCCGATTGAGCCACTGCCGCTGAAACTGAAGATGTCCGGTCCCCCAAAAAACCGTGCCCCAGATCGTCAAAAGGCGATTTTTCCGTTCTTCTGATGATCTCGGTCATTGTCTGAACGGATTCCACCGGATATTTGCCATTAGCCGTTTCTCCGGAGAGCATCAGCGCGTCCGCGTGATCGATCACGGCGTTCGAAACATCGGTTACTTCCGCTCGGGTCGGCCGGGGATTTCGGATCATGGAATCGAGCATTTGGGTCGCGACAATGACCGGCTTTCCAGCGCGCAGGCATTTGGCCACAATTTCTTTTTGAAGAATGGGGAGATCCGCTTGGGGCATTTCGATCCCGAGATCACCGCGAGCCACCATCACCGCATCTGCCGCCCCCAGGATCTTGTCTAAATTCTTTATCGCCTCTTTCCTTTCGATCTTGGCCACCACTTGAGCCAGGCCGTTTTTTCTTTTCGATTTCCGTTTGATCAGCCCTTTGAGATAATTTATTTCTTCCGCCGTCCGCACAAACGACATCGCCACGAAATCAACATCCTCGGCCAGAGCGAAATCCAGCACCTTCTTGTCGAATTCCGTGATTGCCCCCAGCCTTCCCGATATGCCGGGAATATTCACTCCTTTTCTCGGCTTGATCATTCCGCCATCCATTACTTCCGCGCGAAGTCCGTTCTTTTTTTTTGCCAGCACCCTGATCCTGATAAGCCCGTCTTCGATCAATATATCTGATCCAACTTTCGCAAATCTTACCACTCCCTTAAGATCCAACTTTAATATTTTAGGTTTATTTTTCCCGACAATTTTTCCAACGCCTCGAACGATCATCTTTTTTATGGTGTTTTCTTTTCCCGGCAGAGGAAATTCAACCACTTGAATGATCTCTTTTTTCGTCACCGAAAATTCTTGGTCATTGCTCACCCGAATTCTCGGGCCTTGAAGATCGGCCATGATACCAATTGGAATCTCCAGATTTTCGCTGATCTTTCGAATAAGTTTTATCGCTTTTTTATGAGAATCAAAATCGCCATGCGAAAAGTTTAGGCGCGCAACATTCATGCCTTTCTTGATCATTTCGGCCAGCACTTTTTTTCCTTCCGACGCCGGCCCGATGGTCGCAACTATTTTTGTTCGTTTCATGACTTTATTATAAACCAAAACAGACAACTCGAAAAGTTGCCTGTTTGAAAATACTATTGCGCAATAGCACTTTTAGCTTATTAGCTTGAACCCTCCGATGAGAGGAAGCTCTTTCATAGTTCCATTGGCCGAGTTAATGATTCCCATGATCATGAAAATCACGCCCGCGATCATCACCAGCGGAAAAATCAAAAATCCGATCAAGACAAAGGTCAGAACTGTCGCCAATATTTGACCCACCACCCAGAATAGAAGCAGATTCAGCTGTTGATTGGCATGAAATTTTGCGAAAGGACTTTTTTTACCATCCTCTGACACCAGGGGAATGAAAAATAATATGGGAATAATATAGCCAACGATGGCCATTGCTTTGTTTTTCTCCACATCGCTTGTTTCGGCTTTTTTTTCTTCTGTCATATTTTCACCTCACTTTCTATTTCAATTTTTAGGATTTTATCTGCTGGCTTTATTATAAACGATTTTCCTCTAAGAAACAATTGTTTCACGCCAAATCCTCAATTTCCCTAAGTATATCCTCCGGAATCGGGTCTCTTTTCGGGCTCACGCCCGGATACCGCCACGCGCTGATCAAGCGAATTTTTTGCGCTCTAAAACTTTTTATTTTTGTATTTTTCTTGCCCGCCGAAGCTTTAGCGAAGGAGGGACTTTTTCGTTTGATCTGATACATCGCCCAAATTTCACGACTCCAAACTCTTTTTCCGTCTTTTGTGCTCAGCGAGGCGGGTTGCATCACCGCAATAGTGTTCTTCACGATTCCCTCTTCCATCCTTTGCGGATTCTTCACCACGCGCAAGATTCGCTGGGCCGTGAGGCCATATTGCTTCATCTTGATGACCGCATGCTGCGTCCACTCGTATTTTTCCGTATTTTTCGGAGCCTTAAATTGCATAAAAAAAATCCTGAAGAGCAGCTTCAGGAAAAATCACACATCCATCCCCCGCAAGCGCTTCACTCTCTCGGCGATGGGGGGATGGGTTTGGAAAAGATTTGAAACTTTTTTCCCTTTGAAGGGATTATCAATGAAAAGGTGGGCTGTGGCTTGATTGGCATGCTGCATCGGCGTTGGGTCGGCGGAAATTTTTTCGAGTGCGCGGGCCAGTCCTTCCGGATATCTCGTGAGGAGAGCTCCATCCGCGTCCGCGAGATATTCGCGTTTGCGCGATATTGCCAGTTGAATAAGCATTGCCGCGATAGGAGCAAGAATAGATAAGACAAGAGCCACAATAAATAGAATCGTAGCCAATTGCCCTCCATCCCGATTGTCTCTGCGGCCTCCTCCGAAAAAGCTCCAGCGGCGAAAAAAGCCGGCCAGGATCGCCACAAAGCCGACCAAGACAACAATTACTGTGGAAAGTAATATGTCTTTGTTTCCAATATGCGACAGCTCGTGCGCTATCACTCCCTCCAGTTCTGTCTTTTCGAGCTTTTCGACAATTCCGGTGGTGAGGCAGACGACGGCGTGCTCGGCGTCGCGTCCGGTCGCAAAAGCATTTAGGGAATGATCCTGGATAATATATATTTTGGGAACGGGAAGCCCGGCTGTGATGCAAAGATTTTCAACTATATTATAGATTTCCCTCGCGTTTTCACGCGTCACTGCTTTCGCTCCGCTCATCGCCAGAACAATTTTGTCGCTCCACCAATATGACGTAAAGCTCATCAGCACGCTGAAAGTAACTGCGACAAGGAGAATTGTATAATTATCCATCGCCCCAGCGAACACATATCCTATTCCAATGACAAAAACCAAAAAGCCCGAGATATAGAGCCAGGTAAGGCGAGTATTTTTATCAGCTTGGTCGTAGATCGTGGCCATATAACAAAATATTCCAGTATTGTTACTAGTTTAGCAGAAGTTATTTTTCATATATAGAAGAATTAAAACTCGACTTTCACCGGCTCTTTTTCTCCTCCAGCCGCCTCAAAGAATTCCCGAGGGGAAAATCCTAGCATTCCGGCAAAAACATTATTGGGGAAAACCTGAATCTTGGTATTGAAATCACGCACGTTGCCGTTGTAGAATCTTCTGGAAGCTTGGATCTTGTCTTCCGTGTCGGTAAGCTCTCTTTGGAGCTCCAAAAAGTTTTGATTGGCCTTAAGATCGGGATAAGCTTCGGCTACCGCAAACAGACTTTTAAGGGTCTGACTCAGCATATTTTCCGCTTGCGCCTTGTCTCCAGCCGATTGTGCCCCCATGGCCCGCGTCCGGGCTTCCGTCACTTTTTCAAAGACCTCTTTCTCGTGTGCGGCATAGCCTTTTACCGTGCTGACCAAGTTCGGAATCAGGTCATAACGGCGCTTGAGCTGCACGTCAATGTCGCTCCAGGCTTCATCCACCCGATTTTTGAGGCGTATCAGGCCATTATAGACAGCGATCGCCCAGATAACGAGAACGGCGATTATTCCCAGGAAAACCCACATGATCATAAATTTTTAGCTTAATGATTAGTTATAATAAATAATACGCTCTTCGATGATAATCTATTGGCCATTATTTCTCTCCAAAGCTGTTCTGACCATCAATCTGGAAAAAGAAACTGATTCTTTCATCGCATCAGCGGAACTGGAAAGATAGTAGTCTGCCTCCGACTTTACGTTTGTGATACCGCTTCCTTTTTCGTCGCTAGCCCCGGCTACGATGCCTTGCGCCTGGTCTAAACCGGCAAATCTTGCCAGATCCCCTTTGAAGAAAACAGCCGCTTGAAAGAGCAAGAAGAATACTAGCACCGCGGCCAGTCCGAAAGCAAGCTTCGAGGGAAACAGATCGGACAGCCATTTTCTTTGCGCAAAACTCGGGGAAAATACATTGTCTGATCTTCTGATCTCCAAAAATTTTTCGGGAGCCGGTTTTTCATTTATATTTTCTTCCCAATGTCCATTCAACTTTTTTTCGGAAGATATTTTTATATCAGCGAACCTAGGAACTACTTTTCCGGACAGATTCGCCGGGCTGCTTATTCTTATGCGGGATTTTATATCAACCCCCCGAGAAAAATATTTTTCTGCAAAAACACCTGGCTGCTCGCTTCGACTCGGTCTATCCAAGCGCAGGACCGGTCCGTCTGGGCGCGAGACTGACCCGCTTAAAATCGGCAAGGCAGGCGAAACAGCTCGGCGAGGCAGAAAATCCATCGGCCTGGCCAGTGTTCGTTCAGACGATATCTCCCGCTGCTTTGCCCTGTACGGAACCTTGATCTTTATCTCTCCCGAAGCTCCAAGCGAAGAATGATCATCGGCATATTCCTTCACGTTACCGGCAACGGTGATATTTTTCTTTTCTTCCGTGAAAAACTCTTGCCTGAGTGTTTCTTTTTTTACTTCCATGATCGGCTCGCTTATCTTGGCTGCGTTATTTTTCAGCAGGATCCTGGCGGCTTCCTCCTTTCTTTTTTCCGCGTCTGCCAAAAATTCTGAAAACCATTCTCGGGAGGTATACCATCTTTTTCCGATCCTTATTGATCCAAGATCGCCGCGACGCGCCAAAAGACCCAGATATTCCTGCGCATATTTTTTTTCTTTCGCAAACTTGGAAAGCAAAATAAATTTTTTCTTGAGATCCTCCTGCATGGATATATAATACATCAAATCTCGAAGGCGCGCCAATCCGATATTGCGGATATCCGAAGCCTAAAAAGCCGCTATTCCCCTTTTTCGGAAAATATAGTAACATACAAATATGGTAGACATAAGCAATTATGACATCGTGGCTATTCCGATCATTGTCGGATTATTCACCCAAACCCTGAAATTCGTTCTATATTCGGCAAAAAATGGCCTGAAGTGGGAATATTTTTTCACGCATGGCCATATGCCCAGCGCCCATACCGCTTTTGTTGTTTCAACCGTGACCACGATCGGTTTTTTTGCCGGAACCACCTCTCCTGTTTTTGCCCTATCTATTATTTTCGCGGTGCTCATCATTGACGACGCCCTCCGTCTTCGAATGTATCTGGGCGACCAGGGACGCTATCTCAATATGCTGGTCGAACAACTGGCCTTCGATAAGAAAAAATTCCCCCGGCTCAAAGAGAGAATTGGACATCGAATAAGCGAGGTTATTATCGGTGGTCTCATCGGCTTTTCCTTCAGTTTGATTCTCGCAAAACTTTTCGAATCACTTTAGGATCGTTCCAGGGAATTCTTTTGTCCCCGATAGCCATGATTTCCTCCGCGCCCTTTCCGGTCACCACCACAATATCACCCGGCTTTGCAAGTTGCAGAGCTTTTTTTATAGCTTCGAGACGATCGATAAAACGCCAAGCATTCTCTTTCTCCTTTTTATGCTTGGAAACACCGGCGAATACTTCGTCAATGATATTTTGCGGATCTTCATTATACGGATCTTCATTCGTCACAATGCAACAATCCGCGCGCTTGGCCACGATCTCTCCCATGATCGGCCGCTTGCCCCGGTCCCGCTCGCCGCATGACCCAAAAACGGCAATGACTTTAGCATCATTTTTTTTCAGTTTATTTATATACTCGTAAAGTTTTTCGAGAGAATCCGGCGTTACCGCGTAATCGACAATTATTTCCAGTCCCCGGTCATTCTCGATCCTTTCCATTCTCCCCGGTACGCCTTTTATTTCCGCGAGCGCCGAAGAGATTTTATCAAGCGGGATATTCTGGGACAAACCTACGCACACCGCCGCCAGCGCGTTTTCGATATTGAATTCCCCCGGAAAATTGAGCTTAAAATTTTGCCCGTTTATTGAGAATTCAGAACCGCTTATCGAAAGCCTTATATCACGGGCGATTTCCAGCTTCAATTTCTTATCGATCACGCAATTGGGATTTTGTGTTTCCAAAAAATAACCGAACATTTTTCCGACATTGCACCGCAAAAAATTTTCTGAAAATTCCGTATTCAAATTTACAATTGCCGTTCCATCTTCTTCTTTTGAGACCAATTCAAATAATTTTTCTTTTACTTTCGCATATTTTTCCATCGTCTCGTGATAGTCAAGATGCTCGCGCGTTACATTTGTAACCACCGCCACATTGAGATCCACTCCCCAGATCCGATTCTGGTCGAGCGCGTGGGAGGTCACTTCAACGATCGCGTACTCACATCCGACCTTCGCTGATTCCCGCAAATGTTTTTGCAACTTCCAGCTCGAAAGCGTCGTAAATTTTGTGTCATTTACCCATTCCTTCTCGCCTATCTTGAAATTTATAGTTGAAGCCACCGCGATCTTGAAACCCGCCTCCTCCAATATTTTCGCGATCATTTGCACCGTCGTCGTTTTGCCGTTTGTTCCCGTCACCCCGATCACCTTCAGCTTCCGCGACGGAAAACCATACCGAACATTCGCCAGGATTGCTTGGAAAAGATGGTAGATATTTTTTATCGATTGGGGGATTTGTTTCTTCATCAATTCACTAGTATTTATGAAAATCTGCGTCTATGCTAGGATTAAATGACCTTATATTATAATTGTAGCAAATTTTATGTGTCTTGCCATACCGGGAAAAATAATCGAGATAACGGGTGAAAAAGCCATCGCCGATTTTCAAGGCATCAAAAAAGAGATCAATATATCTTTAGTGAAAGTAGCCCTCGGTGATTATGTCATGGTTCATGCCGGCTTTGCAATCGAACGGCTGCACACTGAGGACACTCGCCTTAATCCCCCTATTTAAGCAAGATGAAAACCAGATACGAAAAAATAATAGCTGATATTCGGGAAAAATCCCGCTTGATCTCGCACCCTGTCACATTTATGGAGCTTTGCGGCACCCATTCGCAAACCGTCGCACAATATGGAATAAAAAATATTTTGCCTGAGAACATCAGGCTGGTGACAGGTCCGGGCTGTCCGGTTTGCGTTACTGACCAGCGTGATATTGATAGCGCTATCGGCCTCGCGCTTCAGGGGATCCCACTCGCAACATACGGAGACATGCTTAAAATTCCGGGGAGTTCCGCAAATCTTGAGAAAGCAAGAACCAAAGGAGCCGACATAACGATTGTTTATGATGTGACAGAAGCGCTTGAGTTGAAAAGGCAAAAACCTAATCTGGTTTTTTTCGGCATTGGATTTGAGACCACGGCGCCTATGTCAGCCTGGGCGATAAAAAAGGGTTTGACCTTGTATTCAGCGCACAAACGTTTCTTTCCCGCAATGGAAGCATTAATTAAAAATAAAAAACTCAAAATCGACGGCTTCATAGATCCCGGCCATGTCAGCGCGATAACCGGAACAGGAATTTACGAAAAATTATCGGTTCCCCAAGTTATCGCGGGATTTGAGGCAATGGACGTGCTCAAATCAATTTCCATGCTTCTTGATCAAATTATTCGCCATGAACGCAAAGTGCAAAACGAGTATGATCGGATTGTCCAAAAAAAAGGAAATGCGAAAGCGCAAAGAATCATCAAGGAGGTTTTCGAAACGGCCGATGCCAGCTGGAGAGGACTCGGAAAAATAAAGTGTTCGGGATTAAAAATAAGAAAAAAATACAAAGATCAGGACGCAGAATATGTATATCGAACGTTGCTCAAAAAAATTAGAAGGAAAATGACAATCAAGCCAACTGCATGCAAGTGCGACGAGATCCTGCAAGGACTTCGCGAACCGCAGAGCTGTCCCCTTTTTTCAAAAACTTGCAGTCCGGAGAGTCCTCATGGCCCTTGCATGGTATCTATCGAAGGAACCTGTAATATAAGCTATAAATATGGCAAAATTAGATAAAAAAATTAAAGCTGTAATTGAAATAGATCACGGCTCAGGAGGAAAAAAAACTTCCGAGCTTATTGGCGAGATAAAGAAAATTCTCAAATTTAGGTCTTCATGGAAAAACACTGACGACGATGGAGCGGTTTTTGATCTGAACGGCAAGAAAATAGTCTTTACTACTGACGCATATATTGTTAACCCTATTTTTTTCCCTGGAGGGGACATCGGGAAGATCGCCATGTGCGGAACGATCAACGACCTTGCCATGATGGGCGCGGAACCGATCGGTGTTTCTTTGAGCTTGGTCATCGAGGAAGGATTCCCCAAGACGGATCTCAAGAAAATACTTCGCTCTATCAATGATATATCGCAAAAAGAAAAAGTGCCAATCGTGACCGGAGACACTAAAGTTATGGAAAAGGGGAAACTGGACAAGATCGAGATCACAACAGCGGGTATCGGAATTGCGAAGCATATTCTTCCCAATTATGGCGCAAAGCCAGATGACGCAGTCATCAGCTCCGGCGATCTGGGAGAGCATGCGGCGGCTCTTCTTGCGGAGAGGTTTAACTATAAGACAAAAATAAAAAGCGACTGCAAGCCGCTTGTTGGGGAGATAAAGTCCGTAGCTAGATATCTGACATCCGCCAAAGACCCTACCCGCGGAGGAATTTCCGCGGTGCTCAATGAAGTTTCGGAAAGGTCAAAGGTCAAGATAATCCTGGAGGAGGATAGTCTCCCTTTCAAAAAAGAGATCTCGGCCATAGCTGATCTTTTCGGAATCGATAAATTCGCCCTGCCCTCCGAAGGAAGGTTTGTCGCCACAGTTCCCGCCTGTTACGCGAAAAAAGTGGTCGCGCGCCTCAAGAAATTCGATCGCAAGGCAAAGATCATCGGATCAGTGGAAAAGGGCAGGGGCGTCTATTTGAAAACAGCCATCGGAAGCGTAAGAAAAATAGAATTGCCCGAAGGAAAACTCATTCCCCGAATCTGTTAGCGCCGGATAAATAATATACGATTTGTCCAAATGAGATCCCCGCATCACCGCGGGGAATTTTTTTGCTCAAATAAAATCCTTGCAACGATAAATACTCCGCCATGATCTTGTTATCCGCCATCCCGCCGGCGAAAAAAGTATTTTGTATCTGGTATTTTGTATCTGGTATTTTTTTTACTATTTCGTATAATCCTTGGGCTATATATAGCTGTGCTGTTGCCGCCAATTTATTCTTGTCTCTATTTAAATTCTTCAGCAAAAATTGATAAAGCGGCGTCGTGAGAAGAATATGGTTTTTTTCTTCCGGGTTATATGTTATTTTAGGTTCCAGCTCATAAGGCCGCGTAGAATTTTTTTCCAGCGCGAGAACCGGTCCATGCTTCCGATCTCTGGTGTTTTCCGAATATCCCAATAATATGGAAACGGCGTCCAAAGCTCTCGCCGTGCTCGATGTTTCCTGACAATTGAACTTTTCTTGAAGCTGATTATAGAGAGCCTCGCACTGATTTCGTGAATAATATTTTTTCACGAAATTATAAACTTCTTTTTTGTTTAATAATATACTCAGAATACTGATCAACATTCTCGCCGGTTCCCGCATCGCTAAATCCCCGCCGATCAATACTTGGTTCTCGAGATGTCCAATTCTTTTTATACATTTTACCTTTTCCTTTTTACACTTAACTTCAAATATTTCCCCACCCCAAATTTTTCCGTCAATACCAAAACCTGTGCCGTCGCAGGCAATTCCATAAAATTTATCAGGTATTTTATACGAAGAACCTTGGATAATTTTATCCCCTACAGAGGAAAAAATATGGGCCACATGGTGCTGCACTCCGACCCTCTTCGCGCCAAATTTTCGTGCGAGATCTTTTCCCCAAATGGTCGTTCTGTACTGAGGGTGCAAATCTGTTAGAATGATATCGGGCTTTATTTCAGCTTTGCGCAGAAAATCCAAGACCGACTTTTTAAAATTATCGAAATTTCTATCATCGATAAGATCCTTAAGTATTCGGCAATAATGGACTTTTCCCCGATGATAAACCGAAAAATTACCCGATGATTCCGGGCCCAAGGCCAGCACTGTCTCATTCTTCCTTAGCTTTGTTTTGAAAATATCGATCTCCATATATTGATCCCATGATATCAGCCAAAAAGAAAACAATCTACATCTTCGGAAACCCCCTGCTTGATTTTGACAATCTGCCCCTGAAGATCGCGCCGAAGCTTCAAGAAATTTTTCCCGAAATAAATTTCGTCATTGCCGATCCATCGGAAAATATCAAACCGATCAATGAAGAATTGATCATAATTGATACCATTGAGGATATAAAAAAAGTCACCTTGATCGATGACCTTGAAAAAATAAAAATCGAAAAAATATATTCTCTTCATGATTTCGATTTGGCTTTCAATCTGAAGCTTCTCCAAAAAATCGGTAAGTTAAAAAAAGTGAAGATCTTCGGCGTGCCGATTGGAATCGAGGAAAAAATAGCGCTTGAACAATTGGAAAAAATAATATTATCCGTATTTCAAACCCAATTTACCCGCAAAAAGTGCGAGGCGCAGGACATGCAAGGGTCATAGGCGCGGATGAGTTTGGAAACTTCAAATTTGATATTTTTCTCGAGGTCCTCCTTTCCGATCTCTGTCGCACAAAAGCCGCTCACGATCTGTTCCACATCTTTTTTCATATTTACCAGATTCTGCGCCGTCGGGATGACCAAATTGAAATGACTTATTTTCCCTTCTTCTATTCCCAGCCAATAATAGAGCGTCCCTCGCGGCGCCTCGATCACGCCCACCCCTTCTCCTGTCAATTTTTCGGGCTTGGCCGGATCTTCCTTATGAAAGCTTGTGTTTTCCAAAAGTTCGACCGAGTGATCAATTGAGTGCAAAATTTCGATGGCTTGAGCAAGATTATTATCATAAACATTCTCTGACGGAAATCTTTCGAGATATTTCGCCGTGTCTTTCCTGGTATTTTTGTGCAAATTTTCTTTATTGAGGTTTAGTCGCGCCAAGGAGCCGACCATATATTCTTTTCCTTCAAACTCAAAACCGCTGGCCTGCGAATAGGGCAGAACGACGTTCCGCAGATGATCCATATAATCTTTTTCTTCGATCTCAAAACCGCTCGTGCTCTTAATGCGCCCCTCGAGAAATGAAAAATCATCCGTCACAAGGGCGACAAAATTCGTTTTTCTCCGGAATTCCCAGGGACAGTCGAAAAAAATATCGATCAATTTCAAAACCGTCGGCCGAATTTTCTTGAGCTCTTCAATAATTTCCGGAACTTTTTTCTCGTCAATTTCGTGGCTGAATCCTCCGACCTGCTCGAACGGAGCATGCACCGCCCGCCCGGCCACCAGCTCCGATAAGTTATTCCCCGCTTCTTTCACCGCGAGCGCGTCGTGAATGAGATCGTGCTTCGCTTCCGGAACATCCAGCAGTGAATCAATTCCAAGAAGATCCGGCATGGCAAAAAAATAAAGATGCAAAGCATGGTCGCGGATCATCATGCTGTAAATCGTGAGCTTCCGCAGAATCATCGTTTGATCGCTTATTTTCACGCCCAGCGTTTTTTCCACCGCTTCGATGCAGCCGGTGAGGTGCGCAATCGAACAGGTTCCGCAAATCCGGGAAACAAGCTGCGGCACGGCGTTATATGCCTTGCCTTTCACCGCTTGATTGAAGAATCGCAGGTTCTCCATCACCTTGAGATTCACTTCCTTGAGTTCCCCGTTTCGGATTTTTATGTCCAGATCCGCGTGACCCTCAATTTTGGATAATTTATTTATTTCGACATCCAGATCGCACTTATGCATATTCTCTTCTTACAATTAATTTCAAAAATCATTACAGATATTTCTCAAATATCTCGATAAATTTATTTTTATCAATAGGACAACCTATGATCTCATCGTCAACTTTTACGGCATCCTTCAGCGCCAATGCTTTCGGGAGGAAATTATATTTTTCAAGATGTCCCTCTATTTCTTTAAGCTGGCTGATATTGAAATTGTTGCGCTGGCCCGACGGCAAAGCTGTCATCGCGCAGGTTCCCATCGCGATCAGAATTTTCGCGTTCGCCCGGATATTCTCTATGTCCTCCTTGTCTCTTTCGCTTGTCACCACGCCCTCGACTAGCGCAACGTCGAGATCCTTGATCTCTGCCTTGTCTTTTATCGAAAGAAAATACACGAGCTCCATTTTTTCGAGCCAGGGTAGCAATTTTTTGTTAAAAATTTCCGTAAGGAAGATGCTGCACCCTTCATCGCAAGTGAGTGAGAATATACCGACACGTTTTTTAGTATTTTGATCCATTATTAAATAATTCTTTTTATTTTTCGAAGGGTACGATACAAACTATATTTCGCAGGCTTCATTATTATATCATAGCTTCCCGGAAATTGGATCGAATCTGTGTTCGGCGCAAAACCATTCTTGAATTTCGTGATTCCTTCCCAAGATCTGCCGCCGGTATTTCCTGTTTTCACACCACCAAAGTCGTATTTTTCACACCCTATTTTTTTCGCGTCCAGAATTGACTGCCACTGCAAGAGATACGGCGCCATAACGTTCCTGTGTTCATTGTCTGAAGCGCCGTGCATATACGTTGCGGTTTTTCCGAAAAACAAAACCAGGTTTACGGCAATCGTTTTTCCTTCATATTCAGCGATGTATATTTTTAGTATATCGCCCGGTATAACCTCAAACATTTTGCGATAATAATTTTCCGGATGCGATCTTATTTTATCCCGTACGGAGGTGACTTTGACCAAACGGCAAAACTGATCGATATATTTTTCTTCCCGTGAAGCAAAGATCTTCACACCTTTTTTTTCTGCCAGTCTTATATTATAGCGTGTCTTCTGCTTCATCCCTGCCAAAATATCTTCTTCACTTTTTGAAATATCAATCACCAAAATTTCCCTCGGCTGCATATCAACCGCCGATTTTTTCATTTTATTACTGATTGGTAAATTTTCTCTAATTGCTTTCAGATCTTCTTCGCTACTCGGCTCAATTCTTATCCACCCAGCCTTTCTTTCTCCAGCTAAGTTAATTAAATCGTTTTTAAATTTTTTAATTTTATCATTTGAAATTGATTTGAAATTTTCAATGACGGGTCCGCGCGGCACATAAAAATAATCCCCAGCCACCGGAAGCGTATGCTTGATAATATTCGCAAAGACCATCGGATTTCCATCGTCATCGCTGGCTGAAATAGTATGCGTCTCCCTCCCCCAGCTTTCTTGAAATTTCCGCCAATATTCCGATTGCAAAAAACCGCCATCTGGCGAATTCTTTTGAATAAAATCCAAAAACTTCTTTTCCATATACCAAATACTATATACAAGATACTAAAAACTATTTCCCCAAACCCTTGAGCGCCGCTCGCACTCTCTCCGAAACGTCTTTTATTTTTTCTGGAACATCTTTCAAGGCTTCGCGAGATTGGGAGTTCGTGTATCCCAATGAGATCAGCGCCTCAATGGCTTCGGAGTCGGCCTTGGCCGAACCCTGATCTTCTCCAGGAAGCTGCGTGATGCGATTTTTTAGTTCAAGGATCACTCTTTCGGCTGTTTTCTTTCCGACCCCCGAAACTCGGGTGAGGATCGACGAGTCGCCGGAAATCACCGCCACGCGGATCGTTTTCGGTTCGGCAATGGAAAGAATGCCGATGGCTGCTTTGGGTCCGATCCCGGAAATGGAAATCAGAAGCTCAAACATCACCAGCTCTTCAAGGATCAGGAATCCGTATAGCGAAAGCGTATCTTCGCGCACATACGTATGGGTGAAAAGCTCGAGTTCCTCCTTTCCGGCGATCTTTCCCATCGTAAAATCGGTCACAAAAATTTTGTAGCCGACACCCGCGACGTCCACCACCACATAGTTATCCCGAAAAAAGGCGATTTTACCGGTTATTTTAGCGATCATAAATTGGTATCTAGTATATAGTATCTTGTATTTGGTATTTTTTTACAATACCTTGCAACTATTTACAAAAATGACCTGTCGTGTTAGAAATATATAGTCAATTAACTAATTTCAAACATTTATGCCGATCAAACAATCCGCCAAGAAATATATGCGAGCGTCCGGAAAACGACGAACGCAGAATATCAAACAAAAGAAAAATTTTCGAGAGGCCGTAAAAAAAGTTCATGAATTGGCCAAAGCGGGAAATCAAGCCGAAGCGAAAGAAAACTTTGTGGCCGCCCAAAAAGCCATTGATAAAGCTGCTAAATCCGGTGTGATCAAAAAGAACACTGCCGCCCGCAAAAAATCCCGCCTTGCGAAAATAATAAACAAGACTTCGAAATAGACTTCTGAATTATCAAATACGCAAAACACTCCGGCATACCGGAGTGTTTTTTATTGAAATAACAGGATAGAATTTCCTTTTATTTTTTTCCTTTTGTGTTAAACCGATAGACGCTTGACTTTCTTTTTTCAAAATTAATCTTTTGGTAAAACTTGTGGGCTTTGACCCGATTATTGCGACTGGTGAGATCCACATGCTTCACTCCCTTCTTTTCGGCTCGAGAAATCATATGCTTAATTATCTTTTTCCCCAACCCCTTTTTCCGATGTTCCGGATGCACCACCACATCTTCGATCCAAGCCGCTTTCTTCACAAGGGTTTCCGTGTAATGCAAGCTTCCCATACCAACGACTTTCTCGTCTATTTCAAGCAAATAAATTTCAAGGAGCTGATTACCGAGAAGCTCCTTGAGTCTTTTTTGGTTCACACTATAATTATTTGGCGAGAGAAATCCCAAGAGGACATTGACAGACTCGATAAAGCTTTTTCCTGGTTCTGGAATTTCTTTTAGAAGATAAATTTTTTCTTTTCCTTTCATATAATTTAATAAAATAAATTACACCACCGCAATAAAATGGTCCAGCGCCAGTCCAATATCTATTTTCCCTGTTTTTGTCTCAAAGTCAATGTCACAGAGCCGCTGATACAGTCTTTTCAGGCTCTCCCAAGAGAAGTTCCTCGCTTGGTCCAAACTTTTTCGAGCGACGAATGGGTGCATCTTCAGTTTTCCGGAAATTTCTTGGACAGACCAATTTTTATCGACCAGCGGTTTTATTTTTACCAAATTGCGAAATTGATAAAAGAACATGGAAAGAATATAGAACGGATCATCTCCCGAGTTCAGGTGCCCGTGCAGAAGCCGCAGGGCCTCCTTCTTGTCCCGCCGGGCCAAAGCGTCGACCGTTTTGAAAATATCCGTGTCTATTTTAGCCTTGACCAGAAGATCAACATCAATGCCACGGATCTCGCCTTTACCTTTATACGCTATCAGCTTATCGATCTCACTGCTCAAAAGAAATGGGTCCTCTTCCGTGAAAACGGCTAATTTCTCAGCCGTTTCTTTTCCGATCGTTGTCATATTTTCGCTTCTTTCCTTTACCTCCTGGCTGATCCAGCTGGTCAGTTGAGCGCCTTTCAAAAAAGGAAAATCCTGCTTTTTTGCGTTCTTTTGAAGAAACTTATAGATCTTGCTGTCTTTCCCGAATTTCTTTCCTTCCCAAAACACCAGGATAACATCTTTATATTCCCCCTTATTTTTCCTTTTCAAAAAATTTTCGAAACTTTCATTTCCCGGAATTTTCTTGGCGGCCAGAAGATTCTTGATCATTATCAATTTTTTATCCGAAAACAATCCGCCCGAAGTCGCATCGAGGGCAATGTTTCCCAAATCGAATTCCTTCTCCGCAAAATCAAACAGTCCCGCCGGAGCGGGATTGTTTTTTTCAGTAAACTTTTGTTTTATCTCGGCAAGCTTTCTGCTCGACAAAAACTCATTCTCGCCGTAAAGAAAAATGATCATGCCATTTTATACTACTGCTGCGGCGTCCATTTCAGGGCCTGTCCCGGCTCAAGCACTTCCACCCAAATTTGTCCCGGAGCGAATTTCACTTCCTGTCCGTTGCTGTCATACATGAAAAGTTTTGTGTTCCAACTCGACTTATCTTTTTTCCAGCGGCCCTTTATCTCCTGTCCATTGATATAGTAATAGGCATCGCCCTCTGTCACTGTGTCAAACTGCGGATCTCCGATCTGGACATTGTTGTATTGGCCTTCTATTTGTTCGGATGTAGCGATCACGACCGCCACGTTTTTAGGCGCGTTTCTTTTTTGATTATTGGCGTCTAAATCCGCGACCTTGTTCCAGCTGCGAAGATAGGTGTTGGTGGCCTTATCATAATCATAATCAACTGCATATGGGCCGGCAAAACCTACTCTGAGATGCCCTCCCACAGGACGTTGATCCAAGGGGGCCTCGGCTTGATGAGGATAGCCGGAAAATTTATCGGTCATGTCGTATCCCGCTTTTTGCGCGCAATCCAAGAGTGTGGAAAATTTAGCAAAACCGTTGTCCGGAGCCGGGATGCCCTCTTTTCTAAATCCGCACTCGGGCGCTTTATGCCCCATGCTTCCGTTGAGATCCAGATCGTCTACCGCCCCTCCCTTTGCTAGAGTTCCCTTATCTAAAATATCCGCGGCGAAATGCGATCCACCCCAATGAGTGAGAATAGCGTTCCAGCCGGCGGCCAAAGCGATATAATCATGCCGCGTCGAACGGATCGAACCGACCTCAGGAGGATCATTGCAGACATAAACCGGCATCAATCGAGTAATGCTGGCGGTGATGGCCGGCATTTCGAGCACGAGATCGGCATCGGAAAAACCGCTATCCGGACGGACAGAAAGATCTGCCGCTTCCATAACGGCAATCGGCCGACGGTTCCAATTGGCGCAGGCCAGTCCGGAAAAAGGACTGACGTTTCCCGAATTCGCCGGCGCGCCCATATCGACTTTTTCTTTCATAGAATCGGAAAGGAGGCCGGCTTTTTTCCTTCCTCCGAACAAACCGGAAAAATATCCAGCGATCAGCACTAAGACCAAGACAACGACCGTTCCTATGATAATTTTTTGCTTTTTCTCCATCATCTTTATTTTGTCGAACATATATTGTCTATTATTAATTATTTTTGGCACACAGGGCAGTAAAAAGTCCCTCTTTGCCCGATTGTTTCTCTTAGTATTATTGTACCACAACGCCCGCATTTTTTTCCAGTCCGCCGATATACTTTCAGAACTTTCTGGAATCCTCCCTGCGCCCCGGACGTATCGCGATAATCACTGTCAGATGTGCCCCGCAGTTCGATGGCCTTATTCAAAACATTTTTGATTGATTTATAAAGCTTTTTCAGCTCTTTACAATCTATTTTATCCGCCGGACGTGCAGGCAATATTCCGGCCTCGAACAAAATCTCGCTCGCGTATATGTTCCCGATCCCCGCGATCTTGCTTTGATCCATGAGAAGCAATTTTATTTTAGTTTTCTTCCCGTCCAAAATTTCACCTAATTTTTCGAAAGTGAAATCTTTGCTCATCGCATCAATTCCGAGGCTTTTTATCTCTTTTGATCCCCTGATCTTGTCCGTATCGAACAAGATGATTTTCCCAAATTTTCTGAGATCGGAAAACTCCATTGTCCGCCTGGATCTTAAATAGAATATATGATGAATATATTGATTGACCTTATCGCTGAAATAATCATGCCGTTTTGAACTTTGTAATTTTAATTTTGACTCTCTTTGGGATTTTATTAGCAAGTGTCCCGTCATCTTGAGGTGGATATAGATCGTTTTTCCGCCTGACAAATTGATAAATATATTTTTTCCGATCCTTTCCGCGTTTATTATTTTCCGATTTTTTATTTCTCTTTCAAATTTATCAAATGGCATCTTGATAGATTTTTTCCAGTCACTCCAAAAATCGACGATGACATCGCCTTTTATTTTCTGATTCAGGTCAGTGATGATTGTCTGGACTTCAGGTAATTCGGGCATATGCCTAATAGTATTTTAAATAATTACTGCGGTCAACGATAAACCGGCATCAGCGCCTTTTTTATGTGGATAAAACTGGTATAAAAATAGCCTCTTCTATGGTATAATTTATTTGGATATATTGCCTCAACAAGAGTCGTGAACTACGACTGATATTTTTTTGTTTTGAAAGGCCTGTGATTTATTTTTGATAACATACAGCGACCTCAATGTCCGAAGAAAATTTAGAAAAACCAAGCGAACATCTAGACAAAGCTCTGGAGGAGAAAATCGAGACTTTTCTTCGCAACAGGAGCAAGATCGTCCATCACGAACTGACACATATCAAAAAGGCCGGGAGAAAATTTACTTTTCCCTCCGGTCTTTTTGGCATATTGAAAAAGATAAAATTTCCGTCCCTCCTCAAAAAGCCCTGGTATCACCAAGTAGCCACCTTCGTAGTCGTGACAGCGCTTCTGGCTGGGGGAATCTGGTTCAGGCATTATCTGGTGAGCGCGGCAACATACACTTGGATCCAATCCAGCTGGTCAGGTGGTGCTTCCACCACCGCACCTTTCCCAACGCATCCCACCAACGAAACCGGATGGAACAAATATTACTCGAAAGGCGGAATAGACACCACCAGCGGCATCACTCTTGAGAGAACCTCGAACTAGAAAAACCAAAAATCCAAAAATGAAACTGAAATCCAAACTAAATTATTTCTTCATCACTCTCCTCCTCCTCGCTTTCAGCGCGAATGATGTTTTTGCGGCGACCGCGGTCTCCACCCAAGCCGTCACCAATGTGAACGCCACCTATGCCACCGCCAACGGTTCGCTTGATGACACCGGCGGCACGACGATTGCGCAACATGGGTTTGTGTGGAATACGACCGGAGTGAATCCGACTCTGATTCCGCCGGCAGTTGGTCACTGGAAAATGAATGACAACGCGGCCAACGCGGCCGTTACGGATTCCGAGGGAACTTACAATGGGACGGCAACGAAAAACACTAGTGCCATGACTACTGCGGGCAAAATCAATTCGGCTTTGAATATAAATGGTTCGACTGATTATGTTTCCGTGCCGGACAATGCGAATTTTGACTTCGGTGCCAATCAAGATTTTACGGTTAGCGTTTGGGTAAAAACAACTCAAGGAGCTGTCTCGAGTACATGGCCCCAAATTGTAAACAAGGATGACTGGAGTGGTACCCGACAGGGGTTCAGTCTTTATTCGCATGCTTCCGATACTGACGCTAGATGGATTTTTGAAATTTTTGTTTCCGGAACCGCATATGCTGTGCCTGGCAAAAATAATATAGCCGACGGTCAATGGCACTTGCTAACTGCTATGAGAATAGGAAGCGTCCTCTATTCTTATGAGGACGGTTCTTCGTCAGGAAACCAGACTGTTGCTTCGTCCGCAAGTCTTAGCAAAGCCGTTCCTCTCGATTTTGGTAGGTCTTCAGGTGGAAGTGGTGCAAGTTTTTTCAGCGGTCAGGTCGACGATATCCGCATTTTTAACAAAGCTCTCGGTCCAGCAGAAATTTCTGCTCTGTATAAATCCGGCAATGGCACTGAGGAAATCGGCGGAGACGCCAATTCCCAATCAAATCAACTCGGCCCCATGTCCGGCACAGGCTCTTTCTCTGCTCCTCTAGATGGACTTTCTCCCAACACCACCTACTATGTCCGGAGCTATGTCACCGATTCAAATGGTGCGACAACCTATGGCAGCGTTGTTTCTTTCACCACATCCAACAGCGGCTATGCCACCTGGACTGGAGGAACATCTTCCGCCTGGAATGTTGACACCAACTGGAGCACGGGATCCGTCCCGGATTCAAACACGGAAGCCATCATCAACGGGAACGGCAGCAATGCTCCCACCCTCGATCTCTCCGGGGGAGCAGTAACAATTAAAGCTCTAGCTGTAGGATTGAGTAATTCCTCAACACTCACTCTTTCCAATGGGGATACGTCTACGAAGCAACTCGTCATTTCAGGAGACGTCTTTGTTGGGAGCAATGGAACCATCACGCATACCGCCAATACTACAACGCAAACCAATTCGTTAAATATCCAAGCAGCGAACCTCGCAATCGCATCTGGAGGGAAAATCGATGTTAGTTTAGACGGGTATCAGCATGCGGCTGGACCTGGCACGGGAGGAGGAAGCGGTGGGTGGAATCCCAGTTCAGCCGGTTATGGCGGAACTGGAGCCATTGGTGCTGATGGAGCTCCAGCCGGCGCAAGCTATGGATCGATAACACAGCCAGCTGACTTGGGAAGTGGCGGCGCAGATGGA
>Ga0182021_10000198_pt1 | contig 59057 bp, 36 predicted proteins | sample 612E3MmetaG_FD_120493 | JGI IMG/M metagenome (GOLD analysis project Ga0182021, IMG submission 120493) | Permafrost microbial communities from Stordalen Mire, Sweden - 612E3M metaG (Illumina Assembly) | ecosystem: Environmental > Terrestrial > Soil > Wetlands > Permafrost | place: Sweden...
CTGCAACGAGTAAAGCATTTGCCTGCTTGCGCTCGGTGATATCTTCGGCCATTCCTATAATTTCCTGTGGAACACCATTTTCGTCGCGCAGCATTGTGACAAAAAGATTCACCCAGACCAGATTACCATTTTTATGGACATATCGTTTTTCCATGCTATACTTTGATATTTTCCCCCCTGTTAATTCAATAAATTGGTTCAAATCTTTATCCGCATCTTCGGGATATGTAAAATCAGTAAACTTCATTTTTGATAATTCATCATTGGTATATCCAACCATTTTAGATAATCGTAAATTTGAGATGATCGGACGGCCTTGCATATCAAGCAACGCTAAGGCAATTGGGGCTTGATCAAAAATGGCTCTAAAGCGCTTTTCACTATCTCGAACTGCCTCTTCTGCCCGCTTACGCTCGGAGGTATCGTGCATGCTGCCTATGAATTTTTCCGGCTGCCCCTGAGCATCATATTTCATATTCGCAGAGATGGAACAATGAATCAACGATCCATCCCGGTTCTTGATTGGGACTTCGAAATCCGTTACACTGCCGGTTTTCCGCATCGCTTCTATAATAGCATCGCGGTCTTTGGGATCATTATAGAATTCAAACATCGACCTCCCTATCAAATCCGCCCGATGGTATTGTCCTTTCGAAACAAACTCAATGGACGGACTGATTTCGAGAATCGTGCCATCAAATAAACTTTCATAATACACATCCTGTATATTTTCAAAAATAGAACGATACTTTTCTTCACTCTTTTTCAGTTCTTGTTCCGCCCGTGTGCGCTCGGTGATGTCGGTTGCGATACCGACGAGCGCGATATCTTGCCCTAACTCATCTCGAACAAAGGATGTGGAGAGCGAAACCGGGAAGTCGCGTCCATCCTTGGTCCGATTCATCAGTTCACCGCTCCATCCCCCAGTTAAGGTCGCAGCGAGAATACCGTGGGCAGCTTCGGGAGGATTGTTGGGCGACCGAACTATATTGATGTTCTTTCCCAATATTTCGTTTTCGGTATAACCATATGTTTTCACAAATGCATCATTCACGAAGACGACAATATCGTTCAAATCCGTTATACTCACACACTCTGCTATGCTTTTCAAAGTATGAGCCAGAAGGCTGATCTGTTTTTCCGCCCGCTTACGCTCGGTGATGTCGCGAATAATCATACTGGTGTATGTTTGACCTACAAGGTTTTTAAATATAGCTGAGGAAATCTCCGCAGGAAAGTGCGTCCCATCTTTACGAATAAAGGTCGATTCGCCTTGTGCTTTTCCATTTAATGCCCTCTCAGACAACAAAGCGGATAATCGGGCATCTGCCATATCCACAACACCAGATCTCCCCACTTGGATAAGCTCATCTTCTGAATATCCGAACATCCTACATGCTGAAGGATTCGCAGAGAGGGTTTTTCCATCGGGAGTTGTCAAAAGTATTGCATCCATACTATTTTCAAAAAACGAACGATATCTGACTTCGCTGGTAGTCAAGGCCTCTTCCATCCTTTTGCGCTCGGTGATGTCATTAAAGTTCATAAGTAAATATTTTTTCTCAGCGATTGTGAGAAGGGCAGGGCGAAGATCTGCTGCAAAAATACTTCCGTCCTTTCGCTTGAATCTCAGATCACTGCGAACACCTTCTTCTCCTTTGCTAAACTTCCCGATCTGCTCGATGATAAAAGGGAGGTCCTCACGGGGATGTATATCATCGATATCCAAGGTTCTAAATTCTTCTTGCGTATAGCCCAGCATTTTCCCGCACATAGCATTACAGAGGAAGAGCTTTCGAGTCTTCAGTTCAACAAGATATATCCCATCGCTCGCGCTATCGAAAATTGCCCGGAACTTCCCTTCTGACTTTTTTAGCTCCTCCTCTACCTGTTTGCGATCGGTGATATCTTCTTTTATGGCAAGGTAATGCGTTACCGTACCGTTTTCATCAAAAATTGGAGAAAGTGATGCTGATTCCCAATACAACTCACCATTCTTCTTCTTGTTATGAAATTCGCCATGCCATTCCTTCCCTGATTGAATCGTCTCCCACAAACGGGAGTATTCTTCATTTGACGTGTAACCCGATTTCAGAATCCGGGGATTTTTTCCGTTCACTTCTTCAAATGAATACCCGGTGAGCTGAGTAAATTTTGGGTTGACATATTCGATATCCCCCTTGGTATTCGTGATAATGACAGATGTGGGACTTTGTTCCACAGCACGTGATAGTTTTCTGACGTTTTCCTCAGTTCGTTTATGCTCGGTGATGTCATCAGAGATGCCTAATAGGTATTTCGTAACACCATCACTGCCCTTGATGCAAATCTTCCTGGTGTGCAAGAGCCGCATACCTTTCTTGGCTGTCATAATAGGTTCTTCCGGGATGTCTAATATGCCGGTTTCTCCGTCGAGAACTTCTCGGTCCTTAGCCATGAAATGAGCCGCTTGCTCGGGAGGGAAAAGATCCAGATTGTTCTTGCCGAGCAAATCCTTGCGATCATAGCCCAGAAGCTCCTCGCCCGCGCGATTGAATATAACAAACCTCAAGTCTATTGCCTCTTTGAGGAAGATCATGAGCGGGATACTTTCCACAACCGTTTCAGTAAGAGCTTTTGATTCTCTCAGTTCCTGTTCTGTCAGTTTGCGACAAGTGACATCACGAACAACCCCTTGTACCGCTTTCCTGCCGGAAAACGTGCATGGAATTGAGGAAACCTCAACATCAATTGTTGTACCGTCAAAACGTATAAACTTTTCTTCTGCATTCGTAGATGGAAGTCCTTCACTATAAATTTTCTGAATACGGCTCAGAGCAAATTCCCGATAATCCGGATGGACAAAATCCAATGCCAATTTGCCGATGATCTCCTCCGGCTTCTTTGCACCAAATAACCTCAAAGCAGCGGAGTTAACAAAGACTATTTTCCCTTCCGAATGAACGAAAATTGAATCCGGTGATAGTTCAACGAGATTCCGGTACCGGTCCTCGTTTTCCCGAAGAGATTCTTCTGCCCGTTTGCGCTCGGTGTTGTCGCGGATGTTGCACTGTATAAATTTTACCTTGTCGACTAAAATAACCTCCGTATGTACGAGTACGCCTGCTTTATTTTTTACTGAGATGTTGTCGTAATAAATGACGCCATCTTGTTCCAATCGTAACAACGCCTCTTGAAAGTCTTTATCGTCTTTTACGACACCGACTCCCCAGAGATTATTTTTCAGAAACTCTTCTTTTGAATAGCCGAGCAGTTCCTGGACATGTGCGTTCGAGTCAAGAATGTGACCTTTGGACCTGTGAACAAGCAATAATCCATCGTGCGTTTTTTCATAGGCGCTGCGATAGTGCTCCTCGGGTGCACTCGATTCTTCCTGTAAACGCTTGCGCCTGCTAATGTCCGGTTCATCGTGCTTTTGTTTCTCTAGCAGCGTTTCCAAATTCTTCACTTTCCTGCGAACAGATTCCAATTCTTCGATCAGTTCGTTCTTCGTTTGCCTGTCATTCTTCATTTGTCTTCTTCCCCTATCAAAATTAAGTCCAAAATGTTAACCGCTTTCCCAGAGACTGCTCACTTGACAACATTGCCGATAGAATCCATCAATTACATCCAGTGCAAATCGTTTTTGTTAACTACCTTTTCCATTACTTCAAATATTATATTTGTGTTGTTCATTTTTTCCCATTTTCATTCAATACTTCTCTCACCATGTGGAGTACCTCATGAACACCGTACGGCTTCATAATGAAACCTTTTACGCCTTCTTTGTAGAGTTCGGATCTTGTTTCCTGCGATATGAACCCGCTGGCAAAAATAATTTTGATATGGGGATTGATCTCTTTGAGCATCGCGTACACATCTCTTCCACCCAGTTTGGGCAAACCCATATCACTGAGGACAAGTGCAATGTCTTTATACTCTTTTTTGTAGATTTCAACGGCTTCTCGCCCATTGTTTGCGAGAAGAACTTTGTAACCATTCGTTTCCAGAACCGATTGAATGACCTCCCGCAAAAGCTGTTCATCTTCTACAAAAAGGATGGTCTCGGATCCTCGCTGTTCCCCGTCTGCTTTGGTATTTTTAATTTCCTGAGTTTCTTTCTCCTCCTGCGGAACCGGGATATACAAATGGAATGTCGTTCCTTGTCCGGCTTTGCTTTCAACAGCAATAAATCCATGATGATCCTGAACGACACCATAGACAACAGACAATCCCAAGCCCGTCCCTTTCCCCTGCTCTTTTGTTGTAAAGAACGGATCAAAGATACGGCTCTTCGTTGCTTCGTCCATGCCTGTGCCCGTATCAGAGACGCTGATGGAGATGTAACGGTCATTCTTGGTTTCCGGGAATTGTTGAATGAGTGTTTCGGACGCGACTGTTCTCACTTCAATGCCGATAATGCCGCCTTTAGGCATTGCATCCCTGGCGTTCACACAGAGGTTCAATAAAACCTGATGCATCTGTGAATGATCGGCATTGATGAAAGGAACATTATTTTCTATGACCGTCTTGAATTCGATCACTCCGGGGAACGTCTCTTTCAGCATATTGACAATTTCGCGGATCAAATCCGGAATGAACAGCGGCTTGACCAAAGCACCTGTCTGGCGTGCGAACGTAAGTATCTGACGGACGAGCGCCGCGCCACGGCTTACCGCTTGTGTGATGGCAGTTGTACTCTTTAAAATTTTCTCTTTATTTCCATCCGATCGTTCTAAGACGGAAGTAAATGCAAGGATAATACCAAGAATATTATTAAAGTCGTGCGCTATACCGCCTGCAAGTGTCCCAATACTCTGAACTTTTTGTGTTTGCAGCAGTAGACTTTGCAGTTTTTTTTGCTCGGTCATATCTCTGGAAATTCCAAAAGTACCTATAATATGGCCCTCAACATCACGAAGAGGAACTTTTGTCGTTGAAACCCACTTCTCCAGGCCACCAGGCCATGTTTCCTTTTCCTCCATATTCACCAATGGGATGCCTGTTTTTATGATCTCCTGTTCATTCACGTATGCCGGCCTGGCGTTGTCATCAGTGAAAAAATCAAAGTCTGTCTTTCCTATTGCTTGTGCAGGATCACTGAGACCAATTCTTTCAGCCAGAGACTTACTCATTCGCAGGAAGCGGCTGTTGAGATCTTTGAAATAAATATTGTCAGGGACATTATCCATAAGCGATCTGAGCAGATTTTTTTCAAAGTCGAAGGCCACTTCTGCCTGCTTGCGCTCGGTGATATCTTCAACACTTCCATCATAATAGAGAGTCTTTCCGTTCGGATCACGTATGGTTCGTGCACTCTCTCTTATATATACCATTGATCCATCTTTACGAGTCCAAGCCGACTCTAATCCTTTCACTTCTCCATTGAGTTCGATTTGTTCGATAAAATGCTTCCGCTCATAAGAAGGTTCGAAACCCTCCTGTTCAAGATTCCTCGAGGCAAGCTCTTCAAAAGTAGAGTAGCCGAGCATTTTAACGAGAGTGGGATTCGCTAAAATAATTTTCCCATCAGGAGTGGTTCTGTACAGGCCTATCGTAGAATTTTCGTATAGTGAGCGGAAGCGTTCCTCGCTCTCCCGTACCATTTCTTCTGCTCGTTTACGCTCGGTGATATCGGTAATCGTACCTAAATACCCGATTATTTTATTTTCAGAATTTGTTTCCGGAATCGCCTGTCCCATTACCCAGGCAATCGTTCCATCAGGGCGCATGAAACGGTAATCGGAAAAGGATTCATGATAAAGGCGGGTTGCTTCCTGCCATCCTTTGAATAGCTTTTCTTTATCGTCGGGATGAACTACACGCAGCCAGCCATTTCCTAATGCTTCCTCAAATGATAATCCGGAGATTTGACAATACGTTGGATTAACATAGGTGGTAAGACCATTTTCATCGGTATTAAATATCCCGACAGGAGAAATATTAGTGAGGTTCTTATACCGATCCATGCTTACTTGTAGTGCTTTTTCAACCTGTTTTCGTTCAGTAATATCGCGATCAATGCCTATTGAGTATGACTTTCCCTGCCAAGTGATCGGCATAGCTACATACTCAACATTATTCGCTTTTCCGTCCGGTCGAATCCACGAGAAAGAACCTTGAAATACAGTTTTTTGGGAGAGAGATTCTATTCGATTTGCATTTGCCTCGTTTTCAATTGCTTTCTGAAGTCCAAGCGTGGTTCCAAGCTGAAGCAGTTCCTCCCGACTTCGGCCTGCCATCGCAGCGTATTGTTCATTACACTCGATGAGTCTTCTCTTTGATGGGTCAGGATCTTCACTGTAAATGCTAATGCCATCAAACACATTTTCGAACACCATTCGAAATTTTTCTTCAGACTCTCGAACCTCTTCTTCTGCTCGTTTGCGCTCTGTGATATCTTCAACACTTCCATCATAATAGAGAGTCTTTCCATTCAAATCGCGAATCACTCGAGCACTCTCTCTTATATGTACAATTGATCCATCCTTACGATTCCAAACCGTTTCCAGACCTCTCACTTCGCCATGAAGTTCAATTTGTTCAATAAAATGTTTCCGCTCATAAGAGGGTTCGAATCCCTCCTGCTCAAGATTCCTTAAAGCAAGCTCTTCAAAATTAGAATAACCGAGCATCTTCACCAGCGTAGGATTGGCTAAAATAATTTTTCCATCGGGAGTGGTTCTGTACAGTCCGATCGTAGAATTTTCGTAGAGTGAACGGAAGCGTTCCTCGCTCTCCCGCAGCGCTTCTTCTGTTCGCTTGCGCTCGGTGATATCACGCACAATTGCCGTCACCTCATCAACTCCGCTCACAACCATACGTGCCTCAAAATTTTTCATGCCACTGCCTGGTGCAGGCAAGTGATATTCGAAGGTTTGCAGTGTATTGCTCACTAACGCATCGTGAATTTTCCTATCAATGAGATCGGCAAATTCGGGCGGGGTAATATCTCGGTTGCGTTTTCCGATAATGGTTGGGTCGGATTGTGCATAAAGATCTTTGACATCAGCCTTATAATCCAGAAAAATGCCCTGACGATCCAAACGAAATATCATATCGGGGATGGCCTGGAACATCGCTATCGCTCGGGATTCGCTCTCGCGAAGTATCGCTTCTGCCCGTTTGCGTTCGGTGATGTCCTGCACCGTCCCGACAATAAAAATAAGATTGCCACCTTCATCATATTTACCATGGAAGGTTGAGTAGTAGTATCCAACACTGTTGTCCGGACGAAGAAACCGTTGTTCATAACTACCCTTCTCTTGAGATTCCATTGCCCGCCGGATCAATTCCTTGTCGCGCTCGTGATCTTCTGGCCATGGAGATAAAGAGAGGATTGAATCGATTTGGGGTGTGAATGCTTTCGGATCAAGCTGAAAGATATTGAATACTTCTTCCGACCATTCGACGCTGCCTGTCGTCACATCCCATGTCCAATTCCCCAGTTGAGCCATTTTCTGGGCTTCGTTGAGTTTTCTTTCACTCTCGCTCAGTGCTTCCTCCGCCTGCCGTCGTCTCTCTTTTTCCGTTGCTTGATCGAGTGCTCGTTTGATAGCAAGAGGAAGTCTCGCCAGTCTGTCCTTTAAAACATAATCGACAGCCCCTTGTTTTAATAGATCAACTGCTGCTTCCTCGCCAATCGTTCCGGAGACACAGATAAAAGGAACATCGGGGCATATTTCCTTAGCATACCGCAAGGCTGCAAACCCATCGAATCCGGGTAATTTGAAATCCGATAAAATAATATCATACGTGTTGCTATGTAGAAAAGAGACGAATTCTTTTTCTACTTCCGTGCAATCCACTTCCAGATCAAATCCTGAGTTGGTCAATAATTCTCGCATGATCTCGGCATCTCGAGGATCGTCCTCAAGACAGAGTACTCTTAATTTTTCGTTTCTCTTAGCTTTTGTCTTCATTGTATAAAATCCCTTGAGATGGTAATTTATTCATTAGCTCCTTGTAACATTTCCAAAGCATACTGCTCTATTATTTATTCCATATTCTTTCTTCTATCGAATCCCGTCCTCACTTTATCATTTCTATCCCGACGTTGTTTGTCGGAAGAGAAATCTAAATAAAAAGTTTCCAACTACCTTCGGTTGAATACAACACGCTACGCGTGTTTCTATTCCATCACCTTCGGAAGGTTACTCGGCTTTGAGGCCTTCCGCGCAGATACTGTTAAAGCTCAGTAAGAATGTCAGGGTAAACGCTCAGTAGAAATGTCAGGGTCGTATCTTGGAGACACACAAAGAAGGGTCTCCCGATTGGAAAAAAGTCTGACAATGAGCAAAAAAGAAATCAACAGAATCGATACAATATGTCGCATTGAACGCGGCGAAGAAACAATCGAGCGTGCAGCCAACATACTGGGTATGAGCGAACGCCAAATGTATCGTGTATTAAAACGTTACCGTGCCTCTGGTGAAGCCGGCCTTTGTCACGCTCTTCGTGGCCGTACATCAAATCAGGGTATCGCTCCTGATCTGTCTAAGAAAGTCATGCGGCTCTTTCGAGAACAATATTCCGATTATGGGCCGACGTTGTTTTCCGAAAAGCTTGAAGAACATCACCAGATCACTGTCTCGCGGCACACCGTTACTCGCTGGTTGAAAAAAGAGCATCTCTACATTGCGCAACGAGAACGACGGCGCCATCGAAGAAAGCGAGAGCGACGATCCGGGATCGGTGAATTGATTCAACTCGATGGCAGCATCCATGACTGGTTCGAGGGCAGAGGATCAGCCTGCTGTTTGATCGTCATGATTGATGATGCCTCCAGTCGTCAGTATCTCCGTTTTGCAACCTCGGAAAGTACCGAAAGCGTTCTGAGTTGCATGCGTGGATATATCGAGCGCTACGGCATTCCTAGTGCGATCTATACCGATCATGGGAGTGTTTACTATGACAACGCAAAACCGGAACGCTTGACCCAATACGGACGAGTGCTGGAATGTTTGAATATTCATGCCATTTATGCCAACTCGCCACAAGCGAAGGGACGAGTTGAACGATCAAATCGCACACTCCAGGATCGCTTGCTCAAAGAACTTCGAGAACAGAATATCTCTACGATTGCAGAGGCAAATAGCTTTATCGAAAATAACTTCCTCGACCGCCACAACCAACGCTTCAGTCAACCAGAGGGTCTGCCGGATGTCCACCGATCATCCAAGGGAATCGACCTCGAGAGAATATTCTGCTATCAAACATCACGCTGTGTCAATTACGATTACACGGTGTCCCTCAATGCGTCCTTCCTCCAAATCGAAAAGTCTGCCGCACCCATGCCACCGCCACGATCACGGGTGGTCGTGCAGGAGTGGTTCAACGGAACGACTCATCTCTTCTGGAACGACCATGAACTCTCTTTTTCTTTCTGCAAAGTCAGACCGAAGCAACATACACCGAGAAAGCCCCCGGCACCTGATCATCCTTGGAGACTACGATGCTTCAACTATTCCAAAGAACAACAGAAAAATACAACCAATGTTTGATTCTTCGCTTGACCTTGGGTCAATTAATTCACTACTTTCAACCACTGCAAGATGACATTTCTACTGCACTTTATACTATGACATTTCTATTGAGCTTCTACAGCCTTCCGCGCAGATACCTTCGGAAGGTCACTCTATTTTAAAGCTTATTTTGTTGTTTCACATTGCTAACGTTTTCCCGCGACGGACCCGCCGAGCGGGCAAGCAAATCCTGACAGCACTAATATTTCTCTCTTAGTCAGTTAAATTTTTTCGCTATTCGATAAAATCCCTATAGGTGGTAATTCATTAATGATCGCCCAAAAAACTCCTACTTGCTTCACTGCTTCAATAAATTCTTTGAAATCAACAGGCTTGACGACATACGCATTAACTCCAAGTTCATAACTTCTTATGAGATCCTGTTCCTCGCGCGAGGATGTGAGCATAACCACAGGAAGCATTTTTAAGGCAGGATCGCTTCGAATAGTTCGTAAGGTCTCGATACCATCCATGCGTGGCATTTTAATATCAAGCAGCAATACCGCCGGAATCCCCTTACGACGCAACTTGTAATTTCCTTCGCACCGGAGAAATTCCAATGCTTCCACACCGTCTTTCACAACGACAACCTGGTTGGCAAGATTGTGGGCAGCCAATGCTTCAAGCGTCAATTCAACATCTTTGGGACTATCCTCCGCTAAAAGGATCGTTCGCAGTTCAAGAGACATATATCCTCCTTGTTATTATAGTTTTACGTTCGCAGCTACCTTTGGAAGTTTTCTGTAGCCGGCGTCGATGACGCCGGAGCTTCCTCATCCCGCGACCAACGGTCGCGGCTACAATTTCTCATTAGTATTTGGCAACGAAAATAAAATGCCGCTCCTTTGTTTTTACCCGGGCGTCTTGCACCATTTCTTGACGCGGTATTATCGAAAATAATGTGAAATTTTGATTCCACCCTTCATTTGTCATTTCGAATACCGATTCTCCTTCTGTCATTTCGATCCCGATTTATCGTGAGAGAAATCTTTCCATGACCTTATCAAGATTTCTCAGTCTCCCGACCGACGTCGTCGTTCGGTATCCTTCGAAATGACAAAGCACTAAAATTATTTTGGCAGCGAAAAATAAAATGTCGCTCCTTTATCTTTTTCAGCTTCGGCCCATGTGCGTCCGCCATGACGCAAAATGATGCGGTGCACATTTGCAAGACCGACTCCGGTTCCTTCAAATTCTGCCATGGAGTGAAGGCGCTGAAAAACACCAAACAGTTTTTGGGCATACTGCATATCGAACCCCACTCCATTGTCGCGCACAAAAAATACAAACTCCTTGTTCTCTTCACGAACACCAATCTCTATCTTGGCTGTTTTTCTTGTGCGTGTGAACTTAACGGCATTACTCAGAAGATTTTCCCAGACAAGATGCAGCATCGCATTGTCGCAATGGACAGACGGCAGCTGAGCGATCGACCAGTCTATGGTGCGTTGAGGATTGTCCTGGCGCAGCCGTTCCGACACTTCTTTAACTAACCAATTCATGTCAACGGCCGATACATGCATTTCCACACGTCCGCTTCTGGAAAATTTTAGCAGGTCGTCAATCAGCATTCCCATCTGACGAACAGAATCAATAATCTCTTCCAGATAATGCAGTCCTTTTTCGGGCAGTTCTTTCTTATATTTTTCACCCAGCAGTTCCACATATCCGCCGATATGGCGCAACGGTGCGCGCAGATCGTGAGATACAGAATAACTGAATGCTTCTAATTCTTTGTTTGCCAATTCAAGTTGAGATGTGCGCTGTGCGACACGTTGTTCGAGTTCGTCGTTCAGACATCGAAGTTGAACTTCTGCATTTTTCATATCCTCAACATCCGTGTTGGAGCCGAACCATTTGACAATATTATTTTCAGCATCGTACATAGGCACTGCCCTCGTTTTAAACCAACGATAAACACCGTCATTTCTCCTGACCCTAAATTCAACATCAAAGCTGTTCCCGAGTTTTACCTTTTCCGTCCACAAGGAAACCGTTCCATCTTTGTCTTCGGGATGCAATTGCTCCAACCACCGATAACCCAATTGTTCTTCTTCAGGTATTCCTGTATAGTCCACCCACTGTTTGCTTAAATAATCGCAGGGGCCATCAACTCTGCACGTCCAGAAAAGTTGAGGTAATGATTCAATCAGATCTCTAAAATATTTTTCATTATTCTTAATTTTTTCTTCCGCTCGAATGCGATCTGTGATATCGCGGATATTGCACTGAATCACATTGTGATGGTCAACCTGATAGACGTAACTTATGAACTCAACATTGATAAGCCGTCCGTTGGCAGTTTCAGCGGCATGTTTTCGTAATGAATAAATTTCTTCTGCTTCAATTCCTTGAAATTCAATTTATTGGCAGCATCATCTTTGAAAAACCCAAGTTCCCAAATTCTTTTTCCAAGAAATTGTTCGTGCGAATAACCCAACAACTCGATTAAGAACGGATTGACATCGACGACCATTCCTGTGTCGACATCGAGAATGAGAATGCCGTCTCTTGCCGCTTCAAAGAGCCGGCGATACATCGCCTCCGAAGTTTTTAGTTTATTTTCAACACGTTTTCGTTCGGTGATATCTCTAATATTGCACTGAATGACTTTATGGTGATCGACAAGATAAACATTGCTAATAAACTCCACGTTGACTTTATTGCCCTTGATAGTTTCTAACGGCAGGTCATCATAACGGATATACTCCTTCAACTGTAACTCTAAAAATTTTTCCTGATTCGCTATAATATCCTTGAAAAATCCAAGTTCCCAAATTTGTTTACCAAGAAATACTTCGCGCGAATAACCCAGCAACTCGAGCAAGAATGGATTTACATCAACTATCATTCCTGTCTCAGCATTGAGGATGAGAATGCCGTCTCTCGCCGTTTCAAAGAGCCGGCGGTAACGATTCTCTGAATCCCTTAGTGCTTCCAATGACGTGAACTGCTCTTTATAGAAACGCAACCTTTGATGCCGCCACACAAAACCAACACTAGAGCCTGCACCGCCAATTAAAACAGCAATAAAGATTATAATCTGCCACAATCGATCTTTTAGAGGTGCATACACTTCCTCCATATCCATACGGACAACTATGAACCAGGGAGAATCCGGAATTGCACGCACAGCGCCAATCACCGATTTTCCACGATAGTCTATGCCATCTACAATACCTTCTATACCCGATACTGCTTTTACTGCAAGAACATCTTTCCTTGTCAACGGAATCCGCAGCTTTAACGCTGCGTCCTTGTGGAATTTGAGATCATTCAAGTACAGTGCATCGGTACCGTCCTTTCGAATAAGTAACGTTTCGGATGTCCGGCTTCGTGTGGGCCACTTCTTCATGAGGGGATAGAGGTATACCTCTGGACTTATCCGCAACGCAAGCACTGCAATCATCCGTTTCTGTGTGTGGTCATCCAGGATCGGAACAAGAATCTTTAGATAGATATGCTGATCCCGGTCGTTGCGATAAAAATCCTGAAAAGCAATATTTCCTGAATGAAGTATGTCGGTATTTTTTTGGTCAATTATGAAATGCGGCTGTTCCTTATTCTCTGGATAAACTAATATCGTATTCATTTGTGCATCCAGCAGCATCATAAGATTGTAGTTATTACCGTTCTGTAGTTGCCCTGCCCATATGAGAATTTCTTTCTTCGCATCGCGATCATTCCGGTTTCGTAAGTACCGTTTCACAATTGTAGAGAATAAATAATTCTTGTAATAGATCTGTCCATCCTCCAACCGTTCTTTTCGCCACTGAACCAATTGATTGACTTTTAAATCCGCAATGGCAGACAGCTGTTGTTCTACTTCAGCACGATAGTTCTCCTCATAGTTTCGATATGAAAAATAACCTCCGGCGACAATACCGGATGCAAGGAGGATAAATATCAGGAAGAAAATATATCCTGTCCTTTGTTTCGTATTGTCAGAATTTTTCATGGAGAAGATCCTTTCAGTTACCTTCGTCGATACTTTCCGTGATACCTTTGGAAGGTCACTCTGCTCAAGCTTTGTAACCTTCCAAAGGTAACTCTGCATGACAGGTCGAAGCTAACTCCTCAATCACGTCAATCGCTTGTTCGAACTCAGTTGTTTTATCAAAGAAATATTTTACACCAAGCTGCGTACACAATTCTCTGTGAGGGACAGTCGCAAAGTTCGTGAGCACAACCACAATCGTTGATAGATTGTTTTTCCCGATATACCTGATCACATCAAAACCATTTTCCTTCGGCATATGCAAATCAAGAATGACCAGATCGGGCTTTAATTTCTGAATCGATAAAATTGCTTCAGTACCTTCATTTGCCAGGTCAACGACTTTGGCATTGTGAATATGGGAAACCATTTTGACAAGTCGACTCTGTACAGCGGGAGAATCATCAGCAATAAGTATTTCCATTATGGCCTTCTCTTTCTATAACTCTTAACGTATATGGATGTGACATCAGACGGTATAGCAGAAAATGCAGTTTTTGTGTCGTATTTTTAACAATGAGGTAAAGCAATTCACAGAGGTTGATTTCTGTTCTCAACAAAGAAAAAGGCACTGGGCAGGTCGATGAAAAAAAAATAATTATAAGACGGTGAGGAGAAGAGAACTATCGGGTTCGGTTCAAGGCTTACATGCACATAGTATGTTGCAGCAGGAGCGGCACTTTTCAATCCGGTGCTAACGGTACTCAGGCGGGCACGCAGGAAGGCGCATTATTTTCAGGACAACAAAATAGGCTTGAGTCATTTCGATACTTGCAGAATGCGGGGTAAACTCCGGTAGAATTCCTATCAAGTCTATTCAAGATTTCTCCTCTCCCCATAGGCGTCGTCGCCCGGGATCGTCGAAATAACAAGAGAGGGCTTATGTCATTTCGAACGAAGTGAGAAATCTTATTCTTGCCAAGCTAAGATTTCTCAGTCGCTTGCCCCTTCGGGGCTTCGCTTCTTCGAAATGACAGGAGGGGCTTATGTCATTTCGAGCGAAGCGAGAAATCTTATCCCCATTCATGACTCAAATCCTTCCATTCCGGATTCATCGTTTTAACGAGTATGTTCTTCTTTTGCCTGCGCCACTTTTTTATTTCCTTTTCTCTTGCTATCGCTTCATAAACATCCGTTGTATGCTCATAATACACCAATCTATGGATATTGTACTTTTTAGTGAAGCCATCAACCAATTTATTCTTATGTTCATATAACCTGCGCTCTAAATCATTGGTCATTCCGATATACATGACTTTATTATTCCAGTTTGTCAGAATATAGACGTAATAATTGTGGTCTCGCATTAAGATTCCTCACGTTGTTCAGAATGACAATAAGGGCTATTGTCATTTCGATCCCGATGCTTCACATTGTCATTTCGAGCGAAGCGAGAAATCCTTTCAAGTACTTACAAGATTTCTCCTCGTTACACTCGTCGAAATGACAAGAGACGCTGGAGATCAATCTTGATCACTATTACAATGAATTTTAGTGTCACGGTGCGCCTGTCCCGTGCAATTGACGTCGGACAGTGACACCCATGTCAAGTGCAATTATTCGCTCAGATGGTTTTCGATTACATAGCGAACAAGTTCGACATTTGTCTTCAGGTTCATTTTCTCGAGAATATGCGTACGATAAGTATTTACAGTACTCACACTCAAGTTCAACTTAACGGCGATCTGGGAAACCGTGAGGCCGGAACCGATGAAAATCAGTACCTGAAATTCTCTGTCAGAGAGCCTTTCATGTGAAGGTTGTTTTGAATCAGTCTGAAGATAATCGGCTAGTTCTTGTATCAGCGCCGGACTAACGAATTTTTTCCCTGCCATCACAGTCCGGATTGCCAACATGATTTCATCAGCAGCGCTGTTTTTCGTCACGTATCCGACCGCACCATCAATTAATGTACGGATTGCATATCGCTCCTCCGGATATATACTCAACATGATGACATGAATATTGGGGTGCCGGGCTTTGACTTCTTTCAAAACATCAAGACCGCTTTTGTCGGGGAGGGAAATATCCAGTATGAGAACATCACATTTATCTTTATCTAATTTCTCCAGTGCCTCGCTGCCGCTCTGTGCTTCACCTATGACTGTAAGGTCAGATTCGGTACAAAGTATTTTTTTAAATCCCTCGCGGATAAGAACATGATCGTCAACAATAAAAATTCTTGTCATAGTTATTATTCCCCCTTTAATACTTTTTCCGTGGTGTCAGGAATTAATTACCCGCCGTTTGTTTGGCGGGCATCCCGACACACTTGACACCATTCCGAATTATTCCTCTTTTTATAGTCTGGACCAAAATCCCTACAGCACTTTGTTTTTAAGATCAAACCCCCTCCCCAGTGAGGGGGAGATCGAGAGAAGGTTCAACGTGAAGAAAAAATAAAATTTCTATTTTAACTTCTTAACCCCCTGTGGTCCACCTATAAGGGAGACGGCTTTGGTTCAATTGCATTTGCAAACCATCAAGTCCTGACAACTCATCATGCGGTGTCGGGAAATTTCTCTCGACACTTCTGTTAGCTGCTTTACGCACCAAGATTTATTTACTTCTATTTTCGTGTGCATCGACCTGTTCTAAAGGCAACCTGACACTAACCGTCGTTCCTTCACCAGGATTTCCACTGATCTCGCATGAACCGCCAAGAGCCTGAGCGCGTTCGCGCATGCCGATAAGGCCAAACGAATCCGGTTTTAATTGTTCATCGAGCGTAATTCCACGCCCATTGTCTTTGACCTCAAAAACGAGTCCTTCATTATCTCTTCGAAGATCACTCTTCACGACGGTTGCCTTGGCGTGGCGTACAACATTCGTGAGAGCTTCCTGATAAATCCGGAAAAGAACAATGGATTTTTTAGAATCTATTTGAAAATTTCCTTCAGATGATTTGAACTCACAGGAAACACCTGTCCGCGATTCGAATTGCTTTGCTTCCCATTCGAATGTTGCGATAAGTCCCAAATCCTCGAGCATCTGCGGACGGAGTTCCGTTATTATTACCCAGATCAAGTTAATTGTCTCGTCCACAAGTTTCTGCATGGACCGCAGTTCTGCAGCTACAGCCGTTCGTTGTATATCCTGCTTTTCATCAGACATGGTTCGAAGGAGGAGCGACAAATCCATTTTCAATGCGGTCAACGATTGTCCAAGCTGGTCATGAAATTCCCTGGCTAAATGATTCCGTTCTTCCTCACGTATATTCTGCAAATGATTTGCCAGCATACGAAGTTCTTTGTGGGATTTTCTGATCTCCTCTTCCACCCGTTTGCGCTCGGTGACGTCTAAGACAAAGGCGACTCCATTGAAACGTTTCTCATCCAGCATAGCGCTTGCAAGTATGACAGGTATACGAGTACCATCTTTACGAATGTATTCCTTCTCTAAAGGTGTTCTGTTTACACCTGTCGCATTAAGTTCATTAGTTGAAGATTCATCGAGATGCCTATATTCACTTGGAGTCATGTGTATTAAATCGATTCGTCCGCTTGTAAGATCATTACGGGTATAACCGACCATCTCAAGGAATTTATCATTTGCTTCAGTGATTTGTCCGTTCATGTTCCAATAGATTACTCCAATCAAGCTGGAATTGTAGAAACGCTCCAATCGTTGTTCGCTTTCAAGCAACGCTTCTTCTGCTTGCTTGCGTTCGGTGATGTCTGCGAGTACGCCGCGCATACCGATCGTTCTATGTTCTTTTATAATCGGCCTGCTCGAAGTTCGCACCCATCGTAATTCGCCCGATTTTATTTTTACCTGATATTCATTCGGCTCGAGACTTCCCGCCATAACTTTTTGGAATTTTTCATTGATTGTTTGAATAAACTCTGGAACAAGGAATTCACTCATGGAATGACCGATCATCTCTTCAGGTTTATATCCGCCTAATCTTTCTATTGTCGGACTGATGTAGGTAAAGATTCCATTCGTATCTGTCGTATAAATTACGTCGTTAATCTGCTCTACCATATCACGATATTTTTTCTCGCTTTCACGCACTGCCTGTTCCGCAAGCTTACGTTCGGTTATGTCTTGGGTAGTCCCGATCATCCATATCGCCCGGCCTTGTTCATCTCGGATAACTTTCCCTTCATCATGGATATACCGTATTATGCCATCCAATCGAACGATCTTATAATCCATGCTATAAGGAACATCCTCATCGAGCGAAATTTTTACTGCATGCTGAAAACGCTCCATTTCTTCCGGAGGAAAAACCCGAACTGCGTCTGTAAGATTTATGGGTGTATCGGAAGAAAAACCCATGATGCTATACATTTCTTTTGACCAATGAAGCTCATTCGTGGGAAGATAATCTTCCCAACTGCCAACATGTGCAACGCTTTGAGCTCTGGCGAGTTTATCATTTATCTCTTTCAGTGCTTCCTCCGCACGCTTGCTTTTGGTAATGTCTCTCTGAAATCCAATTGTGTACATTTCATTATTAAAGATATATGTAGAAATCATCACTTCCATATCAAAGATTGAGCCATCTCTCCGAAGGCCTTTGGTTTCATAAAGAGTAGGTGCTTCTTTGCCTATTGCTCTATTGTCAACATACTTTCTTATCCGTTCTCTCTCCTCCAAGGCAACAGTATCTAAAATAAATATGTCCGTCGCTTCAGAAGTAGTTTTATACCCAAATAATTTTGCATATGCTGGATTTACTAAAATCTGTATCCTATTTTTGGCCAAACTAATAGCATAGCCAGCATTATCAAAAAGTGCACGAAGTCTTGATTCACGTTCAACGAGTTTCTCCTCCATCCGTTTTCGCTCGGTAATATCTAAATGTTCAGCCTGATAATAGAGTAGGTTTCCATTGGAATCTCTTATCTCCCGGGCACTCACGAGAACGAAGATCCGGCTTCCATCACGATGTTTTACAGTCATTTCCCTCGGTCCCATAACTCCTTTTTGTTTGAGGATGCGCAATACTTCTTTACGATCTTCAGGATTTGCATAGAGCTGCCCAACGTCAGGAACAAGAGTCATCATCTCTTCCGGATTTTTATAACCGTACATTTGCGTATATGGTGTGTTTGCACAGATAAGACGCCCATCGGGGAGCACTTGGGAAATGCCCATAATTGAGTTTTCAAACAGACTTTTGTATCTCGCTTCAGATTCACACCGAGCCTCTTCAGCTCGCTTGCACTCGGTGATATCTATTAACGATGTGATAAAGTACAGTGGCTCGTGCAAGGCATTGAGACGAACCGTCGAGCTGATATCAACCCATACAATCGAACCATTTTTACGGATATATCTTTTAGTGAATCTCACCTGTTCTGCATCCCCGGATATCAGCTTATCAATTTCCCGTCGCGTCAATTCTAAATCATCGGGGTGAGTAATGGCCTGCCACGTTGTATGGAGAAGTTCTTCTTTGGAGTAACCAATCATATCGCAAAAAGTCTGATTGACATAGATCTCTCCGACAGGCATTGTTATTGATATGCCGATGGTGGAATAATCAAACGCGTACTTGAACTTATCTTCGCTTTCACGGATTGTTTCTTCCCTTTGTTTTCTCCTATGTTCGGCAAACTCAGTTCTTTTTACTTTTCTTCGAAGAGATTTCAATTCTCGAATCAACTCCAACTTCGTTCGGTTTTCATCTTTCATAAGACTCTCACTTTCAGCTGAGAAGATACTTTGTGGCAGGAATTACTTACCAACACCACTACTCTTCATATTTTTGAGGTTGCTTCGTCTATCCTTACTTTTTTCCATGAGGACGCCTGCCCGACAAGAAGACAGGTAAATAAATCCTGACGGCACGATAACGTTAATCGATGGGGGTCAACCATTGTCTGCAAAGTGACTGAGAATTACTATTCGGAGAAATTATTCTTCGCCGATGCGATGGAAAGTGAAACATCAACTTCATTAAACCGGTATTTGTGCTCATATCTCCTACCTCCAATCCCTATAATTGGCGTATGAGCTATAACACTGCTTCAATAGGTTAATGATTCTTTTAGAAAAAAACAAGATATGGCACTGTGAACGGAAGAACGGGAAACAAAATATTGAATTACAAATTGCACAGCTTCTTTACAGTCGCAGGCTTGTCAAAGTGTCTGCACGTATCCTCCCTCATCCCTCATGAAGATTCCCGTCAGCTGCTTCGAGCAGGTTGGCACGGGGACGACATTATCATTCTTTCATAACAGAGCAAATCGTTTCAGTTTACCCTTGACGGTGGCAATAAGATCTTCTTCGGTGATCGGTTTAGTCAGGTAATCATCGACTCCCATTTCTTTCCCGGTCCGCTTAATAACACGATCGTTCAATCCGGTAAGGAATACAAAAGGCACTTTGTTCAAATGCTCAAGTGTACGAATCGATTCGTAAAAACTGAACCCACCCATGGTTGAGGTCTCGAGGTTGACATCACACAGAATGAGTCCCGGTGCCCATTTTTGGAGGAGTATAAAAGCCTCATCTGAAGTCGTCAGTGATATGACTTCGAAGTTATGAGAAGACAAAGTCTGTGAAATCATTTCGAGCAATTTTTTATCATCGTCGATTACGAGAATCGCGTTTACACTCTTCTTAATGAGTTGTGATTCTGGTCTGATAGGCTGAACCTTTACTTTCCCTTCGATACCAGTATTCATTCGAAGCCAATGCGCCTTTCGCTCTTTCTCCAACCGCTGTTGTTCTTGAAGAATCCGCTGGTGCTCTTCTTTTTGGCGCAGCTCTTTATCACGTTCCCGTTTTATTTTTTCAGCTTCCTTTTTCACTTTTTCCTGTTCAACATGGGTTCCATTCTCCAGTCTAAGAAACTCAAGTCGTTCTTCGTATGCAAGGATGTAGGAATTGGAGGGATCAATGTCTTTGGCGGAGATGATTTCCCGAATGGCCTGGTCAACATTACCAGTCCTGATAAGGTTATCCACCCGTTTCAGGATTTCACTAACTTGCTGTTTGATATCATCACTTGGAATGAGTTGAGTCATCGTTACCCTTTTCGGTTTGCATCCGTTGCGTTTCACTGTGTTGAGGGTTTATGCGATATTCAATCACTTTGACGAGTGTGACTGCCAAAAGCCACAAGAAAGGTAATGCGCTGAAGATATCAAGAGCAGCAGAATATGATGCACCAGTGAATTTCACTTTGACGATCAGACGTACGATCGAGACACATAAGTAGCTGTAAATGACATTACCGGAGAGTACAGCCAGATATTTCATAAAAAAACCGCTGCATACTCTGTGAGTATTTTTACGCGTTTCATCAGATGCTCCTCATCCTTTATGCCGATCACCAATCGAATTGTCTGGAGTACATTCTCTGCAGAATATGGTTTCTTGACGGACTGCTTCCTTTTGCACAACATGAATTCTACAAAACCTTCTTACACTGGAAGGTAAATTTTAAACATCGTTCCTTTGCCGTGTGAACTTGTTACGTCAACAAAGCCATGATGCGTTTCAACAATAGATATTCATCCCACTTCTCTTACGGGACAAAGGTTACACATACATACACAATTGGCCTGCCTCGATAAAGAAAGTTGAACGATGCAGGCCAAGATATTTTTAAAAAACGCAAAGTATAGGAGTTGAAATTACACATCGTTAAATCAATTGCGGGCGGGGCAATAAGCTATCAAAGACAATCTTCGCTTGCATATTTTTACATTTTAGGTGCGAGCACTTCTGGGTTGACGCAATTCTTCATTCACCAGATCTACAAAGGAGATGCTAACTTCATACGAGCATTAATCTCACCTATCAGTACTCATGTAAACATTACCGATAATTACGCCGATTGAGAATAGCTCAAAAGAATGATAAAGGAATTAATCCTTTCCGCTCCTTCGTAAGCTTGCCTGCCCACTTAACGATTGTGGAAGTCAGGCTTTTTGGTCAAAGTACGCCGGCAGAGGAATGACAAAAAGAATAGCAATGGAGATATGCAAAAACAATACATCCCGACACATATCTAGACGCCGGGAGTAGGAAAGCTTACCTGGTTCCGTCAATTTGGGAAGAGCGGAACAGGAATATTTTTGGTAACATTCGTGAGTGTCTACGGGGTACAGTGGACTTTGTTTTTGTAGGGACGTAATTATACGTCCCTACAAGGAATTTCCGTTATACCGCTTGTGCCAGCCTCAACACCGGCTCTGCTTGCGGTATAAATAGTTTCGTGTTGGCTTCTCCCTTCGGCATTGATGCTGCAGCCGTCGCCACAGGTGCCCAGCGTTTCAGCGAGGATATGACTTCCTCCAACCGCACCGGCTTGGTAATGTAATCGTCCATGCCGGCATCGATGCACTTTTCTTTATCGCCGGACAAAGCACTCGCTGTCAGAGCGATGATCTTCGGACGCTCATTCGGCTGCTTCGCGTTGACGATTTTCCTTGTTGCTTCGAGTCCGTCCATCTCAGGCATATGCACATCCATAAAAACAATATCATATGGAATGGCGGCGACCGCTTCAACAACCTCAACACCATTCGATGCAATATCGGCGTTGCAGCCAACTTGCTTCAACATGCGCAGGAGGATTTTCTGATTAATGAGACTATCTTCTGCGATCAATATTCTCAGTTGTTTTATTCCCATGGATAGTATCTCCTCATTTCGAACAATAGAGATTTTTCTTTCCGGAATGCATTTTTTTCCAACAATCACTTCTTGAATAATATTAAACAGCTGCGATTGCTTGACCGGTTTGAAGATCTGTTTTTCAAACAGGTCAACAGGCATATTCAATTCCTTGACATGTGTACCAAGGGAAGAAAAGAGAATGAAAGGAAGTGCATCATTCGTTCGATGCTTTCTTACTTCAGTTGCGAGCTGGATACCGTCCATTTCAGGCATTTGAAGGTCGAAGATTGCAAGGTCGAACGGATCTCCCTGCGCGATCCATCCAAGTGCTTCAACCGGCGAGGATGTAATGCGGGGAATGAGTTTCCATACATGGCACAATTCTTTGAGGATTTGAAGATTGGTTTTATTATCATCGACAATGAGCACGCGTTTGTTTGCTAGTTCTACTTCATTCCCTTGCAGATATGTTTTCGAAATATTCAAATCGCTTTGAGACGCATTTGTCATAATAGTAAAGGTGAATGTTGATCCTTCACCCACTACGCTTTCTGCCCGGATGTGGCCGCCCATCAGTTCTACTAACCGCATGCTGATCGCAAGACCAAGGCCCGTACCGCCATACTTCCGTGTTGTGGAAGAATCTGCCTGCGAGAATGGTTTGAAGAGTTTTTCGATTTTTGGGGTAGGAATTCCAATCCCTGTATCCTTTACTGCAAAGAGAAGCTCGAGTGATTTTTCATTTTGGCTGTTTAAGCCTACAGAGATAATGATCTCTCCTTTTTCTGTGAATTTGACGGCATTGCCGACAAGGTTGTAAAGGATTTGACGTAATCGAAGTCGATCGCCCACAATGAACTGCGGAATTTCTGGATCTATCCTGTACATAAGATCTATATTCTTTTGTTGCGCCCGTGGAGCATGAAGATCGAATACCTCTTCTATACATACATTTAATTCGAAAGGTTCTTCTTCCAATTCAATTTTATTTGATTCAATTTTCGAGAAATCGAGAATATCATTAATGACTGTGAGCAGCGTCTCCCCGCTCACTTGAATTGTCTCCACGTAATCTGATTGTTCAGGTGTGAGCTCAGTGCGTGCAAGCAGGTCGGTCATCCCGATAACACCATTCATCGGTGTGCGGATTTCATGGCTCATAACTGCTAAGAAGTCTGATTTTGCTTTGACTGCAGCTTCTGCTGTTTCTTTGGCTTCTTTTAATTCTTTCTCTGTTTGCTTACCCTTGGAGATGTCGCGCGATACGCCGAATGTTCCAACGATTTGTCCATCCAGATTGCGGAGCGGCATTTTCGTCGTGGAGACCCATCCTTCCTTTCCCCCAGACCATGTTTCTTTTTCTTCCATTCCAATCATAGGCTCTCCGGACCGTATGATCGTTTGTTCATCTTCATAAGCCTTCCGGGCATGTTCTTCACTGAAGAAATCAAAATCTGACTTGTTCACCGCTTCTTCGGAATTACTCATGCCAAGGTGCTGAGCAAGAGCTGGATTGACCTGGGTAAAACGGCTTTCTACATCCTTGAAGTAAATCATGTCAGGAATGTTATCCATCAGCGTTCGCAGTAAATTTCTCTCTTTCTCTAAAGTTGCTGCCACCCGCTTGCGCTCGGTGATATCAGCAGCAATACCAACGTGTGCAACGGGTTGATGCTTTTCCCCATAGACGATCGACGTGGTGAGCGAGATAGGAAATACTGTACCATCCTTTTTTTTGTTCAGGAGCTCTCCCTGCCAACCACCAAGCTCTGTACTTTTGAAAATACTATCATCTTTTATTGTCGTATCAGCACGAAGTATGTCGATTTGTTTTCCAATAACTTCTTCATCGACATATCCATAGGTATTCAGAAATGCTTGATTGACAAAGAGGATTCTATCATGGATGTCTGTAACACTAATACATTCTCCAATACATTTTATGGTGTGATGCAACAGGTTTAACATTTCTTCCTTTTGTTTAAGCTCGGTAATATCTGTGAGTACACCGCGCAAGCCGACTGGTTTGTTTCCTTCAAGAATTGGTCTGCTCGAACTTCGTACCCAACAATATCCACCTGACTTTGTCTTTGCTCGATATTCGAATGGCTCACATTTTCCAGACATAATTTTTTGAAATTGTTCCTGGACATTTTGCACATACGCGGGATCGAGAAATTCAGCCAATGGATGACCGATCATCTCCTCAGTGCTGTACCCACCCAAAGATTTTACCGTCGGACTTATATACGTGATAGTTCCACGTATATCGGTTGTAAAAATAACATCAATGATTTGTTCAACCATATCACGATATTTTAATTCCGATTTCTGTAAAGCTTCTTCCGTCCGTTTACGCTCGGTGATATCTCTGGCTATCGATTGGACCGCTACCGTGATTCCGTTGGACATAACGGCGGACCCTTTTGACTCTATGTGCAATTCCTTTCCATTTTTGCACTTTAACCTAAACTCTACGAGATCCTTTTGCATTCCGGTTTCTCTTATCTCTTGTGTTACCTTGAACGCAAGTGGCAACTGATCTTCACTCAGCAATGAGGTAAAATTGAGAGAACCAATTTCTTCCTTCTTGTAGCCAAGCAGCTTCAAGGCTGCATTGTTTGCATCGATAAAGTGGCCTTCGAAATCGCAGACATACACAAGATCGAGTGATCGTTCGAATAGGGCATTATACCGCTTCTCGCTCTCCCGCAATTTATCCTCCACCAGCTTGCGCTCGGTGATGTCTCGATCGATGCCAAGAACCAGCTCATGTCCTCCTGATATAACTATCGTTGTAGCTACTTCAACAGAAATGAAATGTCCGTCTTTGTGACGGTGGGTGGTTTCAACTCGCATGGTGCCATTGTGCCGAAGGTTTTCAATATAAGCAACGCGCTCATCCGGAGTTCCCACAGTTGTATTGAGCACATCGATTGAATGTCCGACCAATTCATCCCGCGTATATCCATTCATCTGACAGGCCGCTTCATTGCAGTCCACAATTGGCCATGAGATATTGGAACTGTGGGGATCGATCAATACAACAGCATCTGGCGAGGAATTGAACAAACCCTGAAATAGTTGCACGCTTTCTTGCAGCTTTTTCTCTGCCTGTTTTTGTTCATTGATATCCTGGACAGCGGAACGAATACCCGTTATTTGATCATTGGAATTCTTGAGCAGCAGATCCTTGACAAGCACAGACAATGAAGCGCCATCCTTCCGACGGAAAGTGCACTCATACCCATGAGAAGGCGGAAGCGTCTTGCCGCTTAATTTTACCTGAACAGCCTGCCGCGATACTTCCCTTTCATCAACAAATTTCCATATATATTCTCCTACCATCTCTTCATGCGTGTAACCAAGCATAGCAAGTTCTGTGCGGTTGATGTGAACGATGCGGCCTGCTGCATCTAATTCATGAAAACCCACTGGTGCATCTTCAAACATTTCTCTGAAACTTATTTCACTTTCCTTCAAAACTTCATTCAAACGATTATCTTCTTGTCCGATTTTGCTTTGTAGACGATAATTAGGTGTGCGCTGACGGTACAAAACGAATCCAATGAGTGGAGAGATAATCAATGCCAGAATAATCGTCGCAACTCCGCATAGCCAGAAATGCTCAATGAAAAGACTTGTAAAATTCGTCTGTTCCCAAAACACAATCGATGCGGCTGATGTCACTGTCACCAATGCCAGCAATTTTGTGATTTTACGCATGTGAAAATCCTCCTTTATACACACATCGTTTATTCTGCATTCGATATGCCAGATTACAGAATGCGTATTTTAGACGAACCTGCTTGTTAAGACGAAATTTCGATGAAAATTCAAGTGTCCTTAGATAAGCGTTATTATAGAATTGTACATTCACCAAATAGGGTCGAAGACAGGCTTTCCTTTCATCGAAACTGTCAGGACGAAACAGACTGCGTAAATTCTCAATTGTCACTCTGAGCATAGCGAAGAGTCCTGTTTTCAATTCAGATTCACCTCCCGACGCAGTCGGAAGGTGAATGACATAGTCCTTTTTTGGTTTTGACATAGGTGAACACCTACGGTGTTCTAATAAATAGTTTAGGACTAATCTAAAAACGTACAGATCCTGACGGAGCTATTCACTCAATAATGATGATGATGTTGACATCATAAGTGCCTTACGTTTATAGAATAAAAAAAGAAAATATTTAATTCAGTAGGAGTTAAACAAAACGGCAAGCATTGCCATGTGGTAGTCACGGTCGCGGCTATGGTCGGATCGAGATCCCGTGGTGCAATATACGCCACGGACTAATCCCGATTGATGTTATCAATCGGGACGGGAACGACAAATAGGGTGATTAGTTCCTGCAAACTCTAAACACAGGTACTGCATTTGGAACATGTTGTTTCCTGAGAGTATCCACTTGTGGCTTTATCATTTGTGATATAATTGTCGCTACTGACATCACCGGAACCGGCGCCCAGCGATTAAGCATTGACAGAATTTCCTCTACCCGCACAGGTTTGGTAGTGTAATCGTCCATCCCGGCTTCAATGCACTTTTCTTTATCACCAAACACCGAATCCGCTGTGAGTGCGATAATCCTTGGACGATTACCTGGAAATCGGGATTGAACAATTTTCCTTGTTGCTTCAAGCCCATCCATTTCCGGCATATACATATCCATGAAAACTATATCGTAATTCTTAGAGGTAACTGCTTCGATTGCCTGCAATCCATTTGACACAACATCAGCATTACAGCCGATTTGCTTCAATATTCGCAGTAGAATTTTTTGATTAACAAAACTGTCCTCTGCAATCAATATTTTCGGTGAAGTTGCGGGCATTATCCTTATCTCCTCATATTATCCAGACTCGTTTGGTCTTGTTGCATACGATATGCCAGATTACAGAATGTACATTTTCGAGGGATCTGCCGGAAAAAAGGAAATTTCAATGAACATTCGAAAAATCCTGGATATGCGCCTAACTTGGAAATGTATATTCACCAAAAAGGATCGAAGGAGAGCTTATCTTACAACATCCGCCGGAATGACTTTTTCGTCTGTTTGTCATTCCCTCATGCTTTCAGAGGGAATCTAATATAAGATATAATAAGATCCCCGCTAAAATTCTGCGGGGATGACAGATACTTACTTTTTGCCACCCTGAACTTGGTTCAGGGTCTACTGTATAGATGCCGATTCCTACTCGTCTGGACGGCATGACATTCCATAATATGATCCAAGCGTCGGGTTATTCAACCCATTAAAAAAGATGTAACCGGTTTGGAATTTTATATGTGTGCTTGTTGGGATCTCTGTAATTCTGAGAGTTGAAATGGGATGCTGTAACAGTTTTAAATTTCAAAGTGGGTAGTACGATCGAATAAGGTATCCTTTTCCCGCCTTACCCAAGCCGAAATAGAAGTCTCACTTACATTATATTATTTGATTTTCCTATCACTTTCTGCATCCGGCTTCGTCTGAAGCGGGACCCAGCGTTTGAGAGTTGACAGGACTTCCTCTAATCGCACAGGTTTGGTAATATAATCATCCATACCGGCCTCAATGCATTTTTCTTTATCTCCAGACATCGCATCTGCTGTAAGAGCAATTATCTTCGGACGCTCGTTTGCCAACCGGGAATTAACAATTCTCCTCGTTGCTTCAAGTCCATCCATTTCGGGCATATGCACGTCCATAAACACGAAATCGTATTTGATGGCCTTAACTGCTTCAATTGCCTGAAGGCCATTCGACACAACATCCGCAGTGCATCCAATTTGCTCCAACATGCGCAGAAGGATTTTTTGATTGATGAGACCATCCTCTGCAATCAATATTCTTAGCGGAGTTAGTCCCATGGGTATTGTCTCATCATTTCGGATAGTGATGGTTTTTCTTTCCGGATTTATATTTTTTCCTACGGCTACTTCCAGAATGGCATTAAACAGCTGCGATTGCTTGACCGGTTTGAAAATTTGTTTTTGGAATAGGTCGGTTGGCACGTTCAACCCCTTGACGTGTGTACCAAGAGACGAAAAGAGAATGAATGGAAGCGCTGCTTTCGATCGTTGTTTTCTTATTTCCATCGCAAGCTGGATACCATCCATCTCCGGCATTTGATAATCGATAATCGCAATGTCGAAAGCATCTCCACGCTCGATCCAGCTGAGCGCCTCATGTGGTGATGGAGTAGTGCGTGGAGTCAATTTCCATACTTGACATAGTTCTTTCAGGATTTGAAGATTTGTTTTATTATCATCGACAATGAGCACTCGTTTGTGCGTAAGTTCCACCTTGCTCCCCTGAAGATATAATTTGGGGATATTCAAATCGCTCTGAGAAGCAGTTGTCATGATTGTAAAGCTGAACGTTGAACCTTCGCCCTCTTTGCTTTCCGCCCAGATGCGCCCGCCCATCAGTTCCACTAACCGCATGCTGATTGCCAGGCCAAGTCCTGTACCACCGTACTTCCGTGTTGTTGATGAGTCTGCCTGCGAGAATGGTTTGAAAAGTTTCTCAAGTTTATTCGCAGGGATTCCTATTCCCGTATCTTTCACTGCAAAGAGAAGCTCGAGTGATTTATCATACTGGTGGTTCAATCCCACAGAGATAACGATTTCTCCTTTCTCAGTGAATTTTATAGCATTGCCCACAAGGTTATACAAAATTTGGCGCAGCCGGAGTCGATCCCCGACAATAAATGGCGGGATCTTTGGGTCAACCCGGTACAGAAGATCTAAATTCTTTTGTTGTACGCGTGGAACAGGAAGATCGAGTACTTCTTCTATGCACACATTTAACTCAAACGGCTCTTCTTCCAGCTCGACTTTGCTCGATTCGATTTTAGAAAAATCAAGAACGTCATTGATAACAGAAAGCAACGTTTCCCCGCTAATGCGGATTGTTTCAACATAGTCTGATTGTTCAGTTGTTAACTCGGTGAGTGCAAGCAGGTCGGTCATGCCAATCACACCATTCATCGGTGTGCGGATTTCATGGCTCATCACAGCAAGGAATTCGGATTTTGCTTTGACGGCAGCTTCTGCTGCTTCTTTGGCTTCTTTCAATGCGCTCTCCGTCAGCTTGCGCTCGGTGATGTCTTTCGCGATTCCCACGAATCCACTTGTTCTTCCTGCACTATCTTTTAGTACACTTATAGAGAGCTCGCCTGTAAACCGCTCATTGTTACCTTTCAGCCCGATAAATTCAATATTTTTTACGACACCAAGCGTCATGACCTTTTTCATGCTTTCCTCAGCACGATGACGCTCTTCCTCTGCTATTAAATCATAAAAACTTTTCCCGATCAATTGATCTGCTGACGAAATATCGCGAATATCAGCTGTGGCTTGATTCGCAAGCGTAATCCTCCCATCTAAGTCCGTAACAGTTATTGAATCAGGTGTCGAGGCGAACACGCTTTTGAGCATTTCCTCAGATCTCTTGAGCTTCTCCTCCGCCTGTCTACGCTTGGTAATGTCGCGCATGCTGCCTATGATTTTTTCCGGATGCCCTTGAGCATCGGCATGAACCTTTGACGAAATGGAACATGGAATTTGCGAGCCATCACGATTCCTCAGCGTCACTTCGAAATCTGTAACACTTTCTCGTTCCTCTAATGTTGATAGGAGAGCCCGACGTTCTTCAGTATTAGGATAGAACTCGTTCATCGACTTTCCTATGAGGTCGTCCCTGTGATACTGCCCTTTCGATATAATCTCAATGGAAGGGCTGACTTCGAGTATTGTACCATCGATCAATGCCTCGTAGTACACATCCTGCACATTCTCAAAGATACTGCGATATTTTTCTTCACTTTCCTGCAGCTTTTCCTCTACCCGCTTACGCTCTGTGATATCAACAGCAACCCCCACGTGAGCAATGGGTTGTTGTTTCTCTCCATAGACGATCGACGTTGTGAGTGAGATGGGAAATACAGTGCCATCCTTTTTTTTATTCAGAAGCTCTCCCTGCCAACCACCAAGTTCCGTACTTTTGAAAATACTGTCATCTTTTTTTGTGGTATCAGCACGAACCATTTCGATTTGTTTTCCAATAATTTCTTCTTCGGTATATCCGTAGGTTCTCAAAAAAGCTTGATTGACAAAGAGGATTTTATCATGGACGTCTGTAATACTAATACATTCGCCAATACTTTTTACAGTGTGATTCAATAAGCTGAAAGTTTCTTCCTTTTGTTTAAGCTCGGTAATATCTGTGAGTACACCACGCAGGCCGATTGGTTTGTTTCCTTCAAGAATAGGTCTGCTCGAACTTCGCACCCAACAAAATCCACCCGATTTTGTCTTTACTCGATATTCAAAGGGCTCACATTTTCCAGAAATGACTTTTTGAAATTGTGCCTGAACATTTTGCAAATACTCAGGATCGAGAAATTCAGCTAATGGATGACCGGTCATCTCCTCAGGACTGTACCCGCCCAAAGATTTTACCATCGGGCTTATATACGTGATGTTACCACGTATATCGGTTGTAAAAATAACATCATTGATTTGTTCAACCATATCACGATATTTTATTTCCGATTTCTGTAAAGCCTCTTCCGTTTGCTTGCGTGCAGTAATGTCTTGAATTGTAGTACAAATACCTACTATTTGATCATGGGAATCCTTGAGTAGTATATCCTTCACTATCACAGAAAATGTTGTTCCATCCTTTCGACGGAATGTACGCTCATACCCATGAGAAGGAGGCGGCGTCTTGCCGCTTAATTTTTCCAGGACAGCTTGCCGAGATACTTCTTCGTCTCCTATAAAATTCCATATATACTGTCCTACCATTTCTTCTTGTGTATAACCGAGCATAGCAAGTTCAGTACGGTTAATTCGAACAATACGGCCTTCATCGTCCAATTCATGATATCCTACCGGAGCATCATCAAAAATCTCTCTGAATCTTTTTTCACTTTCCCTCATTGCTTCTTCTGCCTGATTCCGTTTGAGCTCACCTTGATATTTAAGGAGATGGTCCATGGAGCGGCGGCGGAACAAAAAAAGTCCGAATACGGAACTGCAAGCCAAAAGAAATAAAAATACTGCTATCCCGAGGAGGAGGGTATGTCCACCGAAGGAACTGAAGAGCATCGATTTTGCCCAGATGAGGTTCGAAGGCACTGTTGCAATGATCAGCAGGATTGCTATTCTCGTTCCGTTACGCATATGAAAATCCTCCATACCTATACTCATCTGAGAGAATCCCTGATCAACGGATGAATAGTAATTTAAATCACAGCATTTTCGATTTCCCAGGTTTATACTCCGGGTAGTATTTTTTAATACAGTCAGGACAAATACCATGGGTAAATTGAACATCACTATGTTTGGTGAAATATCCATCGACAGCTTCCCAGTATCCTTTATCATCCCGGATCTTTTTACAATTGGCACATATCGGGAGTAATCCGCTTAATACCTTCACATTATCCAGTGCTATCTTCAATTCATTGTTCAGACGCCGCAGTTCCGTAAGATCGGCAAACCGTGCGACGGCCATAATCAATGCACGTTCAATTTCTTCAGCGCTTGGAGGTTTCAGTAGATACGCTCCAACACCTACTTGACTTGCGAGTCTGACCATCTCGGGATCGTCGTGTGAAGTCAGCAGCACCACGGGACAAGGATGCTTTTCTTTAATCAATCGAGCAGCTTCGAGACCGTCCATTTCGGGCATTTCTATATCCATCAACACCACATCGGGCCGCAGGGCAGCTGCGAGCTCGACCGCTTGACGGCCATTCAATGCTTGACCAATAACGGTATGTCCAATCCCTTCCATTTGGTACTGTATCATTTTATTAATGAACTCTTGATCTTCTGCAATGACCACTTTCAACGGCTGCTGTGTCATCATGATACTACCATCACTTTAATTAAATTTTGTGAAAATAGTCTCTGCGTGTTATGTAATGAGAAGTCATCAACAAGTGAAACAATCGTCATACTGAAATCGTTTCAGCCTCCATAGGAAGATTCAAAATAGAAATTCCGATCCAGACATAATTAGGACGGAATGACGAGAAGCATTTCTTATATATCTCTATTTAGTGTGTGAGTCCGTATGTCTGGATTTTAATATATAATGTTTTGAGGTTGATATCGAGAATTTTCGCAGCGAGTTTTTTATCCCACCCTACCGCATTCAGAACCCCGGATATGTGCGCTTTTTCTATTTCCTTCATTGCTACGGGAATTCCGACTGCTATTCCAATTTCTCCTGATTCAGCAGATTCGGTTTTCAATACTCGTGCTCTCATGGGAAGAGCCAAGTCTTTGGAAGATATTGTTTGTTCATCAGCAATGATCGTTGCCCGTTCTAAGACATTTTCCAGTTCGCGCACATTTCCAGGCCATTCATAATTACTAAGTGCCGACAGTGCATCCTCTGCTACTTCCCAACCATTTATTTCACCATAACGCTGCTTCAAAAAATTATCTACGAGAAATGGAATATCTTCTTTGCGATTTCTCAGAGGAGGCAATTCTAAAGTAAAAACATTCATTCTATATAAGAGATCTTCCCGAAAACGTCCATCCTTCACTTCCTCACTCAGATTTCTGTTGGTTGCTGATATAATTCTCACATCAGATTTTAATGCTCGAGTTCCTCCCACCCTTCGATATTCTCCACTTTGAACAAACCGAAGCAGCTTTGGCTGAATAACCGACGAGATTTCCCCTATCTCATCAAGGAAGAGTGTCCCTCCATTTGCAATTTCTACCAGTCCCTGTTTTTCCTTGTTCGCGTCTGTAAATGCCCCCTTTTCATGACCGAAAAGCTCGCTTTCGAGTAACGTCTCCTGCATAGAAGCGCAATTGAGTACGACGAACGGTTGTTCTTTTCGCAGACTATTACTATGGATGAAGTTTGCAATAAGCTCTTTTCCTGTACCGCTTTCCCCTTGAATCAATACAGTCGCATCAGTCGGAGCAACTTTCATAGCCAGGTTCAGTATATCCAGTACTTCAGGATTCCGAGATACGATATGCGTAGACGCAGCACGTCTTGCAAGTTCTGTCTTAAGCGCTTTATTCTGTAAGAGAAGCCGTTTTCGCTCAACCGCCCTGCTTAACGTATTCAGGAGTTCTGTTCCCGAGCATGGTTTAAGTAAATAATCATATGCACCTAGTTTGATGCTTTCGACCGCTGTATGGATATCATTTTCTCCTGTCAGCATGACCACTTCGCAATCATAGAAGCTGTTCTTGATATTTTTTAATACTTCGATTCCTGTCACACGAGGCATAACCACATCGAGGAGTATAAGATCAAATTGATTCGTTTGTAAACTATTAATGGCTGTGATACCATCCGGAAGAGTTTTTACTTCGTATCCGTCGGTTTCCAGAATACCTTTTAATCCTTCGCGGTATGATTCATCATCATCGACGACAAGGACTTTGATGGTCTGTTTCATGAACTATCCTTCGTGTAATGGAAATATTGTTCAAGAAAAAAAATTATCAGTCCGATTCTTGTGGAAGTGCCCCTTCATTATCACCATCCGGATCAATCATTTTTTTTCCCATAGGCGCTCGGACCGATTGAGGATTCTTTATTGATTGATATTTTTTCAGGAGCTCTTGTATTTCAAGCAGAACCGTTCCTAAATCTTCAACAGATTGACTGATTTTTGAATTTTCTTCCACATCCCCTTGAATACACCGCTGAAGTATCCGCGCGGCAGCCAGAGGATTACCAATTTTATCTGAAATGGATAGTGCCATTTCAAGGACAGTGGTTTTTCTCTCCTGTTCAACAAGTTCTGTTTCGAGTTTGAGAATGCGAATTGCAGCTCTGATTCGTGCAAACAGTTCCTGTGTTTCAAATGGTTTCACTAAATAATCATCCGCTCCTGCGTTAATACCAGTCACCTTATTATCAGTTGTGCCTTCACCAGAGACCATGATGATATATTTTTGCCGATATTTAGGATGTGATCTTATTCGCTTAATGAGCTCTACGCCGCTCATTTCAGGCATTTTCCAGTCGATGAGAAGAATTTCAGGATCCTTCTTTCCAAGCATCCTTAAAACAGTTTGCGGATCATTTACCGGATGGCAAACATAACCTTCTGACTCAAGCAAAAGGGAGATTACCTCAGTATATACTGTATCATCATCAACAATCATTATTCTGGTTTGTTCATTCATGATGGGTCACTTTGCTTCAAAATGATGAAGAACTGACTCATACCGAAAAGGCGAATATACAAGTTTGCACCTCCATCAGAAAGCTACCATTATTCTCCCACAGTATCAAATCCCCTCTGTTTGTTGAATGCCACGAACAAACCTCGAGCATCTCAGGAGTTGCAGTGGATGGCACACCATTTGACCATATAGAGTAATGAATTTAAAGGAGATCTGTTATGCATATCAACCTTCGATTTTTTCAAATATTTTTGCTGTTGTGTTGCTTACAGGCACCCAGAGTGACATCCGCCAGTCTTTTTGTTGGAACGAATGGCGGCGGGATTTTTACTTCTCAGGACAAAGGGGCAACTTGGACAACTGTTAATAATGGTTTGACGAGAACGAATATTAATACGATGGTTTCTTCAGGCTCAAATCTATTTGCTGGAACAGCCGGCGGGGTGTTTTTCTCCACTAACAATGGAAAGAACTGGAATGCTATTAATACCGGGCTCACAGACACCCATGTTCTTGCTCTTGCTGTTTCAGGTAAGAATCTTTTTGTTGGAACATATTTTGGAGGAGTTTTTCTTTCTACGAACAATGGAGAAAATTGGAGAGAGATGAATGATGGTTTGGATAATACCATTGTCAACACTCTTGCACTTTCCGGTAACATACTTTTTGTAGGCACGAATGGCGGCGGAATTTTTCTTTCCATAAATAACGGAACAAGCTGGAAAGCGGTGAATAATGGTTTGACAGATAAGTTCGTTTACACGCTCGCTCTTTCCGGTACCAACCTTTTTGCCGGGACCGATGAGGGTGTTTTTGTTTCTGACGATAATGGTGCTCATTGGATTTCAAAAAACAATGGATTAGCAAATATATACTATAGCGATTTTGCTTTGAGTGATGATCCAATAGGAACTAACGATAATGTTCAAAGTATTGCTGTTCATGGTTCAAGCATTTTTATTGGGACTCATAAGAGTGGTGTTTTTGTTTCTCACGATAATGGAAACAATTGGGTGCCCGCTAATAAAGGATTAACCAATTTGGATGTTTATTCAATCGCTGTTTCGGGCAATACTCTTTTTGTTGGGACGTATGGCGGCGGGGTTTTTATTTCCAATGATAATGGGAAGTGCTGGAAAAAAGCTAATAATGGTTTAACAAATATGCGTGTGTGGTCCTGCTCAATCAAAGAAGAATTTCAGGATTCATCTGTTCAAGCATTTCCAAAGCAGTTCGCAAATCATTGACCGGATGACACACCATGGGTAAATTATCTGTGAAAGAGAATAAATCAAGAGAAAGTATTTTAAAGGAGATCCGTTATGCAAAAGGTACATCGATTCTCTCAAATTGTGAATAATTATTTCTCACGTTATCCTGCCGTGTTATCTGGATATGTGATCTATGCTTACCTCTTTGTATCCATCATGCAGTTCTTTGTTAAGGCAAAGATGCATTCACTCAGCATGTACGATGTTTTCGCAATATTTTCCGCCCTTCCGTTTATGTGGTTCCTGTCAGTTGCATTAGTAAAAATTATTGACGGACGAACAAAACTCGATGAAAGTGAACGACAACGAATATTGACAGAAAAAGAACTGGAGATACACCAGGCGCAACTTCAGACCATGCAGGAAACTGTTCGAGGTTTACAACACTGTATTAATGATCCTCTTTCAGTTATTTCGCTTTCCATGGATGCAGCTCGTAAAGCTGTTCCGGAGAATAACGAAGTGATTCTTCCATTGACAATAGCCGAAAAATCCATAGATCGAATCCAAGTTGCACTTTCCGGATTTTCAAGAGCTAAGCAATATAAAACTGCAGCAATTGACTCGTACCCCGGCAGAATGGTGTCGTTGAAAGCAATGTTGCAAACACAATAAAAAATGATTCCGATTCATAGAGAGATGGAAATACGAAAATGTTAGCACAGACAAATTTAAACAATCAATCCAACACACAGCATACGGTCACAGAACTTGATGATAAAAAGAAAATGGCAAGCGAAATCCTCAAGCGCGTTGATCAATTAATCAAAGTCAATGAGCTACAGAAAGCATTGCTTGAGACAATTAGTGCAAAAGAAATCGATCCGCATAATGTGTATGCCGTTGCGCTTGAAGAACGAATAAAAATGTTACTCGCGGAACAGCTGCAATTGCAGCGTCAAAAAGAATTTATAAAAAATCAGCCTAAAGTAGATGCAGAAGTCCGGAAAGACTCTCCCATTGACAAATCAGCACAATCGCCTGCTGCTGTGCATCAAAACGTCAATCGGAGTGCAACTCATCCTGGAACATTCACATTCGCTCTCCATTCAGAACGAACTATACAACCAACGAAAGCTCTCAAATCAGATGAGCACCAGCAACAATTTGTATCGGCACCAGCACCTGACTTTAAAAAAACATTCGCCGGCAATCAAATGAAACGCCTTCCAAAAGTTGTTATGATCGATGATGATAAAGACCTGCTCTCAGTCCTTAGTTCAACCATTGAATCCGGCGGGTTTGAAGTATTTTCGCTTAGCACATCGGATGAGGCGTATGCTCTTCTGAAAAAATTCACTCCGGATATTATTTTATGCGATATCAATCTCGAAACATCTACGATGGGAGGGTTTACCTTTTTTGAAAAAGTTCAAGAAATCGATCATTTGAAAAGGGTTCCATTCATGTTTTTAAGCGGTCTTAACGATGATGTCATTATCCGCACAGGGAAAGAAATGGGCGCGGACGATTATCTTACCAAGCCCATTAAAGGACAAAATCTCCTTGCCGCACTTCGCGGTAAATTAAAACGTTTTGAACAATTGCGGGAAATACCATCTGTAAACATCCATAATTACACTGCCGCATAATCAATGGATAATTTCTTAAGAGATTTCTGTTTGATTCAACTGCGGTCAGTTAGTACCTCAAATGCAACGCTCCTCAATCTTATTCTTCCAATCCTCTTTGGTTAATTTACAATTTACTGTACCTCGCACTGTAGCTTATTCAATGTCGAGCAAATATGTCCGGGTTCTTTTCATTGAAATGAAAATCTTTGAAGATCATGATCCTGCACTATCCAAAATGACATGACCCGAATTGTTGAAAGCCCAAAATGCACCCTGTACTACTCCTTCTATCCTCTGCACACATTCCTTTATTTTCATTCAGAATAATCATTTTCGGCCTTCCTGCCTATGCAGGTGAACCAGCGTAACAATGGCACACTACTGGCACTCATTACTGCAGAAGAAAAGGAAAATCCCATGAAGTCCAGACTGTCCTCTCTTAATTTTTTAATCGCTGTATTTGCTCTCCTGATTATTTCATTTACCCCTTCTCTTATTGCACAGAGCGGGCAGATGGGATTTTCTTCAATTGAGATAGATAAAAACAGTATCGGAACAATTTCGCAAGCGACTGTTGGAGTACTGGAAGACGCGCATCAACATTGGAATACTAATTCCTGGGTCAATTATTACGTCTCTCTTACGAGCGGTAAAGGGTCAGGACAGATTCGCAAAATCATCAGCAATACAGCGACAAATCTGAACGTGTCTCCGGCATTTGACACTGTTCCTGATAATTATTCTCAGTTTGAAATTCGAAGCGGTTATAAAGAATCCACTCAAAGTCTCAAGCTCAAATTATATATCAAATATGATGACGGCAATAGAATCAATGGAAAATTAAAATCATACTCCTGCCGAATTCAAGCATCCGACACTTCTGTCGTGGAATTTGTTTCGGTAGAAAAAGGCAGCGGACTAGAAGATGCGTGGTCACCTAATTATTATATTCCGGCAGGAAGTGGATGCATCAATTGGCTTGTTCTCCAATTCCCGGAATATCACACTCTCTCATCAGGATTATACAATGTTGCCACTGTCACATTTAATCTGTTAAAAACGGATACTGATAAACCAATAACATTCTTTGTATCGAACACTCCCGCAGGTGGTTTACCCATTGGGACCACAGAAGATAGTCAATTCTTCTTTTTCGACACAACGACAAATGATACCTTTAGCGGGCGAGAAGAGATCTTCATCCTCCATACTACAAATGAACACGAACAACTTTTCGCAGGCGGAATTTCAGAGACATCTTCAAAGATCGGTTCTTATCCGAATCCATTCAATCCAGCCACGACCATTCGGTACGAATTAACCGAATATTCTGAAGTTCATCTTGTTGTCTTCGACATGTTAGGCAGAGCGGTCGGTGATCTCGTGAATTCCCGTCAGTATGAAGGAATTCACTCGGCAGCGTGGGAACCGCACAATGTATCCAGTGGAACATACTTCGCCCGGTTATCAATAGAAGGTTCAATAACGCATCAAAAGGAAGTTAAAATGTTGAAACTTGCTTATACGAAGTAAGATCACACCATCGAGACGACAACGAGGAAAAATATCATGAACTCACAAACAACTTTTCCCAATATCCTTCCGATGACAGGCGCCATCGTGTCGAAATCAGCGCTTCGCACTCTGTTCAAAGGTGATATCCACACATATTCTCGAAATAATTACTCGACAGCCATATTCGAGACACTCTGGACACATTCACGTGATGGGATGCGTTTGACTGACAAACACGGGATCATAGTCGCTGTGAATAAATCGTTTTGTGATCTCGTCAAAATGAAATCATATGAATTGGTCGGTAAATTATTTACAGTGGTGTATCCGCTCCTTGAAGATCGCGAGCGATTATTATCGACTTATCAAATGGTTTTTATGACAGGCGTATGCCAAACAATGAACGAGTCTCATCTTGTGCTGCAATCAGGGAAAACACCGGATGTCGAAACCAGTGCTCTCTTTGTGGACACAGAGAATACAGGAAAGTTGCTGTTTACACAATTCCATAATATTACTGAACGAAGAAAGACTGAACTTATCCTTCAGGAAAGCGAAGCGAAGTACCGGGGACTGTTCGCAAACTCAATACAGGCTATGTTCGAAAGCACACTGAGCGGAAAGATCCTCAACGCCAATAAATCCTTTCTTCGCCTCATGGGGTACCATTCATTTGACGAAATCGTCAACCTCAACATCCAGCACGACTTGGGTGTTCATGACGACACATACAATGATATAGTGACAATCCTTGGAACGCGAGGGTACATTCGTAATGTTGAAATTCAATTAAAACGAAAGAATGGGAAGATCATTACGGTGATGGAAAATGCTCGCGCACTATTTGATGAAACCGGCGAAATGATCGGCATTGAAGGGGTCTTTGAAGATATAACAGCGAAGAAGAGTCTTGAACAAAAATTTAATACCACTCTGCAGACACTCGAAGAAGCTAAGCTCAGGCTTTTGGACTTGCATGTGCAAAAAAACAAATTCCTTTCTATCATCTCACATGATTTACGTTCCCCTTTTTCTAGTATTCTTGGATTTTGCGATATTCTGCTTCATTACGATAAAATGCTTTCTTTACCGGAACGAATGCAGTTCGTCGAATTTATCCGGGAAGCAACTCAAGATCAGCTTGGTATCGTTAACAATTTACTGGACTGGGCAAGAATTGAATCCGGACGCATGCATACCGATTTCAGAGATCTCGACCTCCATGAGATTATGAATAAATCTATCAGCTCCATGCTCGGACTAGCATATCAAAAAGAAATCCAGTTGGTCAACCAAGCTCCTAGAAAAATATTCATGCGCGGGGATCATCAACTTCTGCTCCAGCTATTTACAAACCTGATCGGCAACGCTTTAAAATTTACGCCGAGCGGTGGACAGATCTTTATAGAACTGTTGCAAGAAGAAACCGACCATTGGACAGTTGCAGTTCGGGACACGGGGATAGGGATTCCTGGAGCTGATGTCTGTAAACTCTTCAAGATAGAAGAAAAGTATACAAGAAAAGGATTGAACGGAGAAATCGGGACTGGACTAGGACTGAAGGTTTGTCATGAGATAGTTCAGAAACATCATGGATCAATCTCGGTACAAAGTACGCCGGGGGAGGGAACGTCATTCATTATTCAATTTCCGAAAGTATCCATTCAGCCGGGCAAAGTCATTCTCATCGTTGATGATGAATATGGAGCAAGAATACTTCATACGAAGTATATCCAGCGCGTTCTTCCAGAAGTTCAAATCGTTCATGCTTCAGACGGTGAAGAAGCATTTCATCTGGCCCAGGAACTCCGGCCCATGCTGATCATTACTGATCAAGGTATGCCAAATGTCAATGGAACCGATCTATCGAAGAAATTGAAGGAGGATCCATCGACGAATTCAATTCCGATCATTTTCGTAACAGGTCATGATTCTTATGCGATGCAAGAGACCCTGAAGCTCCTCGGCATTACAACCATTCTCCCAAAACCAGTATCACTAGAACAGTTTGAAGTATTGCTCGCACACATGGGATTCAAGGGAGCATCTTAGAATCAGGACAATGGATCTCTCACCATCTCAAAACATTTATTGTCCATTGCAATGGCCCAGATGTTATGAAACCACATTTGTGCACCCGATGTGTGATAAAAAGATATTTTATCGACGCTTCTTATGAAATATGCTAGGTGGTTTTTGAGTTGATAAGAATAAGCTTTTTCTGCGGAGTAGAAAGGTACTCTGCGCCTGTTGAAGTTATAACTACCATATTTTCAATCGTTGCAACTCCGTAACCCGGCACTGTAAGTCGGGGTTCTAATGTAAAGACCATTCCCTTTTCTAACTGCTGAAACGGTTTCTGACCGTATTTTTCCCAGGCTGGACCTAACAACGCTGTTCCATCATGAGCAAATCGCCCTACCTGATGCCCAAGGGCATGGGGAAATTCATTATATCCGTTTTCCTTAAGCACTTTTCGAGAGATGGCATCGATTTCTCTTCCTTGTATTCCAGGCTTCATTGCTAAGCGTGACCGTTCGATTGACTTTATAATAGTGTCAAAACCCATCTGCACTTCAGGCGGCGCTTTCGTTTCACCCGGCCTCAGGATATAGAAAGTGCGCTGAAGATCGGAACAATAATGATCGACCTTGACTCCAAAATCCATATTCAGAATATGTCCCGGTTTTACTTTTCGCTTCGTAGGATTATAATGTGCCCCGGCTGTTTCCGGACCGGAAAAGACCGCTGGGCACACTTGAGGATCCCATGCAAATGCTAATCCCATCTTCTCTACTTCCGTACGCATATACTGTGCGATCTGCTCTTCAGTCATTCCAGGTGCAATAACCTTTGATACTTTTTTAAAGATTTCTTCTGTCTTTTGTATCGCCGCCTTTATGCGTTGTAACTCGCTCTTTGTTTTGCGCTGACGCAGAGCGGAGATTATTTTCTCAGCAGAAATTATACGATCCTGAAAATGAATTTCCGTGAGGATATCAGACAATGTCAGAAACATGCCATGGGTCAATCCATCGGCGATCTCACTATCGACAGAGTAATTCACTGCAATCGTCGCAGGGTTCAGAGCACAGAGATATTCCAACAGCGGTTTCTTCATCCCTTCCACATATCCAACCACCGATTTGTATGCAGCTGCGTCGTCCACCATTTTCTTGTCATATTGACCGACGATCGCTCTCGAGTCCCCCTGTTTTGTTATGATGAGCGCACTATGCCACGTAAGATCGGCAGGAACGAGAAAAGGGAGCGTCGGATCGCCGTTCATAGCGCTTTCGCGCGTGAAGGTAATCCAGCAGTCAATGTTGAACTCTTTGAGAATGCCTGTTGCCTGTTCAATCTTTTCTCTGATGAGCATAGACAATCCTTTCTTCTCAGGAGATCAAAATCCCTGATGCTCGGTGCGTGCAATAATCTCATCCTGGAGAGTTTTTCCCAGGTCACTAAAATAATCACTATAGCCGGCAACACGCACAATCAAATCTCGATACTGCTCCGGATGCGCTTGGGCATCCCGAAGGATTTCCGCACTCACCACATTGAATTGAACATGATGTCCCCCGAGTGTAAAATATGAGCGCACAAGGTGCATCAGGTTTTCAACCCCTTTTTCATTTTCCAGAAGCGTTGGCGAAAATTTCTGATTAAGCAATGTACCGCCCGTCCGCACGTGATCCATTTTTGAAGCAGATTTTAATACAGCCGTTGGCCCCTTTCGATCTGCACCTTGCACCGGCGATATACCCTCGGAGAGCGGAGTCCACGCTTTGCGTCCATCCGGCAACGCGCCGGTGACAGACCCAAAGTACACATGGCAGGTCGTCGGTAAGAGATTGATCCTGTATACTCCTCCCTTTGTATTTGGCCGGCCATTGACTTCATTATAAAATGACTCAAAGACATCCAGCATCAACTGATCAGCATAATCTTCATCGTTGCCATATTTGGGAGACTTATTCATGAAGAGAAGCCGTGTTTTCTCATAGCCCTCAAAATCAACAGCAAGTATCTTTAACATCTCTTCCATGATCATTTTCTTCTGATCAAAGATATTGAATTTGATGGAAGCGAAGCAATCCGTCAACGTTCCGACGCCAACACCTTGAATATAGTTTGTGTTATATCGAGCTCCGCCATCATGATAATCCTTTCCCTTCGTAATACAATCATCAATGAGGACGGAAAGGAACGGCACCGGCATATATTCAGCATACAGCCGCTCGATGATATTGTTCCCGCAAATTTTTATTTCGATAAAGTGGTGAAGCTGCTTTCGATAGGCTCCCAAAACGGAAGTAAATGAAGTAAAGAGTGTCGGATCGCCGCTGTTAATACCAAGAATGCTGCCAACGCGAGGATCGATGCCATTGTTCAATGCAATTTCCAAAACCTTTGGCATGTTAAAATAACCCGTAAGGATATAACTCTCCTTTCCGAAAGCGCCGGTCTCTACACAACCGCTTGTACCGCCGTTACGCGCATCCTCCAATGTCTTTCCTTGGCGAAGCATTTCTTCCACAATGGTATCTGCATTAAAGACGGAGGGCTGCCCGCGCCCGTTCCGAATAACACGAACCGCATGCTTGATGAACTCATCTGGATTTTTTTTGCTGACTTGAATATTCGAGCTTGGCTGCACTAATTGCATTTCATCAATAACATCAAGTATAAGATGAGTGACTTCATTGACGCCATCGCTTCCATCTGCTTTCAATCCGCCGTTATTGATATTAGCAAAGTCCGTGTAGGTTGAACTTTCAGCCGCTGTAACTCCCACCTTTGGTGGAGCGGGCTGGTTGTTGAATTTTACCCAGAAGCATTGCAGCAGCTCGCGCGCCTGCTCGTGTGTTAACGAGCCTTCTTCAAGTCCTTTTTTATAGAAGGGATACAAATGCTGGTCGAGTCTTCCAGGATTGAAAGCATCCCACGGATTCAGTTCTGTGATGACACCCAGATGAACGAACCAATATGCCTGGAGTGCCTCCCAGAAATTCTGCAGCGCATGAGCAGGAACACGCCGGCATATTTCGGCGATCATGAACAATTCGGATTTTCTCTGGGAATCGCTTTCGCAGACTGCCAGCGAATCTGCTTTTTCAGCATACCGGTGTGCAAGCGTCAGCACCGCATCGATAGCAATCGACATTGCTTTTAGTTCTTCCCGCTTTCTATATGCTTCTGGATCACCGAAATAATCAAGCTCATAGAGAAGACGATGAATGTCTGTTTCGAGGTCCAGCAATCCGCGTCGATAGATCTTATCATCCAAAACGGTATGACCGGGTGCTCGCTGCTCCATAAACTCCGTAAAGATACCGGCCTTGTAACATTCTTTCCATTCATCGGTCATTTCTTCAAATATCTTTTCCCGGATGGTCTTTCCCTTCCAGAAAGGAATAATTTTTTCCTGATAAATACGGCGCATCTCATCATCTACTTTGAACGATACTTTTTCTCTGGTGTTCAGGATGTTCAAATCTTCTAAGCTGTGACAACACAGTTCTGGATATGTATAGGTGGATTTGGGTGCCGGCCCGCGCTCGCCAACGATCAATTCTCCATCATTCAAGCAAATGGATTTTTTTTCCATGATATGCTTTAGCGTGAGTGCACGGCGCATTGGAGGAAAAACCAGAGCCATGGACTCATATGCTTCCGTCACCAGCATTGCACGCTCTTGACTGAGACGGGGAATTGCATGCAGGCTTTGTTCTCGAAGTCTTCTGACGCGTTCTGTCATTGCTACCCTCCAATAGTTACATGGGGCACATAGTGTTTTAACATTCTCTCAGCTGATTGCAGCGTCTCCTGGCCGGGTACCGCAAGAGAGGCGAGTGTATATTCTAACCCTATCCGTTGATATTTGTCAATTCCAGATCGATGATACGGCAGAAGATGTATTTCCTGAATTGTCTGCAGCGAAGCGATAAAAGCACCAAGTGCCCGAATATTTTCTTCGTCATCGTTCAGAGATGGAATGAGCGGTATGCGAACAATAACCTTCATATTCCACGCAGCGAGCAGTTTCAAATTCTGCAACACGATTTGATTGGAGACACCGGTCAACTCGCAGTGCTTCGCATCATCGAATGACTTAAGATCATAGTAAAAGAGGTCCGTGTTCTCTGCTATAGGCCTCAAGATGGCTGACGAAGTGAATCCGGATGTATCTATTGTCGTGTGAATTCCTTCCCAACGGCATGCTTTTAAAAGAACTAACAGAAACTCATGCTGCAAAAGAGGTTCACCACCCGAGAATGTCGCTCCTCCAGCGGACTGATTGAAGAAGCTTGTATCCCTCCGAATTTCCTTCATCACTTCTTCAACTGTCATCTCTCTCCCAATGAGCGCCCGGGCATCAGCAACACACACATCGACACATTCGCCGCATTGAAGACACCGTTCACGGTGGATCGCATACAAACCGTTTTCGCGATAGCTTGCCCCGTTTTTACACGCCGTTAAGCAATCCCCGCATTGGATACAACGATCAGCTCGTAGTGCAACTTCACGTACTGATGAGAGTGATTCGGGATTGTGGCACCACAAACAATGAAGAGGGCACCCTTTAAAAAAAATCGTCGTCCGAATTCCCGGGCCGTCATTCACAGAGAAACGCTGGACATTAAAGATGAGACCAGTCATATTCTTATTTGATGCCATAATGAATAATGTAGGATTTCAATGTTCACAAGTCCACTTGTTTCTTTTTTATTGAGGTTGAGTCCGAATTGCCCGGCAGTTGAAGAGAATTCGCCGTCCCTGATTCCACTTTCATCTCGAAGGTGAAGTAGTTATCTCTCCGCGCTTCGCGTCCGGATCTTCCCAGCGCGGCGTCTCTATATGAATGCTTCCCGGGATCGGATCGATACGTTTTGCCAACTGTCCCAAAACAAATTCATCAAGAAATTTACAGGAAAGCACTAGATACTTTTTGTTTCCGGTGAGTGCATAAATATTCACAAACACATCATTCATGCCGCCGTATTCGCAATTCAGCAATTGCAGGCGCTGCTCGTTTGTGAGATTCTTGAGTATCTGACCGGTTCAATCAGCAATTTCCACGACAAGTGTAAGGGCTTTTTGATTATTGCAATAAAGATATGCATCCACAAGACCAGATATAAGTTTGTGAACAGTGTACCAAGGTGACCAACCGTCATTCAAATCAAAACCGCACGACTTGATTTCACCGCGAGCTATTTGTGCAAAGAGTGTATCTTCATTCGGAATGGCTCCAATATAGCCCGACTTTCTGGTGATCTGACATTGCTCAAGTTCTTCTGTTATATATTCGACCCGATGCTTAAACTCTGTATTGCCCATTCCAACATACATCAGTGCGCACGCCGACAAATAATGCCCCAGCGTGTGGCCGGATAATCCTTCATTCTCCCAGCCGCCATAAACATCTCCCATCGTCGGCAGCCCGGCGTTTTGATGAAACCGATGCAGCAACCGATCCGGTTCGAGAGACAAAAGAAAGGCGGCATCTTTCTCCATTGCATTCTTGAATGGACTTCCATCGAGCAATGTGACGTCGCGTAGATCAAATGCGTATGCTTTCAGCGGTACAGCCGGTATTACTTTCATCTTCGCTTATTACCGGAACGAATGACTAGGCCAACGCCGAAGCCATATAAATGTTGATCTGAAGAATGAGAAAGAATTTGTTCATAATATCTATTTATCAGAATTTTTGAACGGATCTAGCCTTAAAAAGGTATCCATAAGAAATGTATTAAAAAGTATATGGAGGAACAAAATAATGATTGAAGACCAGATTACGTATTTTCATGAGTCACCATCCACCAGCACCAGAATCGTATTTTCCTTATCTTTGAACCGGTGCTTGATAATGAAAAAATACTAACATATCATTAGCACACAATCCGGAGTTATTTCCCATGAACAGAGAAACAAATGTTCGGGAATAATCGTAGACAGGAGCATCGGTTATTTATTTTTACGACAGCATGAAAATAGATAAACATATCATAGCATGGAGAATGGGAAAAAGGCGAAAAATTGCTATCATCTTTGTGCTCGTTGCCCTTCTGCCGGCACTCTTTTATTCTGCCTATGAAGTAAGTTCTCTCACTTCAACAGAAGGACTCATACAATCGATTTACAACAAACAGCTTGATGTTATTCTTTTTTCAATCAACCAATATGCGCTGGATGTCGCCCAAAACTGGACAGGTGAAATCAACACCATTCTCATCACTTCTCAGCTTGCTCGCGTAAATACAGCCACGCAAAAATTTCTGGACAAGAGAGGGTCTGTTCGCGGTGTGTTCTATACCGATTCTACAGGTCATTCACTTTCACTCGTGACGCGGGCGAGTAAAGAAAAGACTAGAAACAACGAGGAGATCCCGGTTTCTTCTTTGCAGAATCAATCGGCGACCATTGAAAAATTATTGCACTATGCATCTTCCGGCTACAGAAAAATCGAACCTGTCTTCATCGGGGATAGTATTACAGGCCAGGGTTTAGTGCTTCTCTTTGTCACTTCTTCTCGATTCCCGGAACAAAAAATAGCTGGATTCGTGATCGATGCAAGATCTTTTCTTACCGATGTTCTTCAAGCAAAAATCGAACAAGCCGCCGGCGAGGAATTTGTGCTTGGAGTATTCAATTGCCAAACCCGTCAAATGGTTCTTTCAACATCGCATATTGCAGTCACTGAACTTCGGGAAACAAAAGACCTGTGGCTCTTTCCCGGGTATAGCATCGGCATCCGGTTACGAGGAACCAGCGTCGAAGATATTGTAAGGGCGAGATCGGAACGGAATCTTATTCTTATTGGTATTCTGGATATTTTTCTCATCGGCGCTGTGTGGCTTGTGTATCGCACGCTGAAAAAAGAAATGGAACTTGTACGACTCAAAGGCGATTTCGTGTCGAATGTTTCGCACGAACTGCGAACTCCGCTTTCCCTCATACGCATGTTTACAGAAACGCTGTCCATGAAACGTATTCAATCGGAAGAAAAGAAACTGGAATATTATGAAACTATTCTTCAGGAAACGGAGCGGCTGACGCGCCTCATCAACAACATTTTGAACTTTTCCCGGATGGAAGCAGGAAAGAAACAATATCATCTTGAACCTATGGCACTGAACGAGATAGTCACCTCCGTTATGAAAACATATACTTCGCATCTGGAGCATGAAGGATTTAGTTGTTCTGTGCAGTTGACTGAGAATTTGCCTTCCATTCAAGCAGACCGTGAAGCCATAGCCGAGGCACTGATCAATATTTTAGATAATGCTGTTAAATACTCTGCCACCGATAAGTATGCGCGGATCAAAACAAGCCAAAGGGAGAGTATGATCTCCGTGGAAGTGGAAGACCACGGCATCGGCATCGATAAGCAGCACCATAAAAAAATATTCGAAACCTTTTATCGTGTTTCGACAGGACTCACAAACAATATCAAAGGCAGCGGACTCGGTCTTTCTCTTGTCAGTCACATTATGAATGCACACGAGGGAATGATTGAACTTGAAAGCGAATCCGGCAAGGGAAGCACCTTCCGGCTTTTGTTTCCAATCGTGAACCGGTCTGATTCGGCACACAAAGGATAATGACTATGGCACGTATACTTCTTGTGGAAGACGAACCCAAGATGCAGCGCGGTTTGCGCGACAACCTCGAGTTCGAAGGGCATAATGTTACGACTCAAGGAGATGGCAGCAGCGGATTGCAAACATTGCTCCGCGAATCATTCGATCTTATTATTCTGGATGTCATGCTTCCGAAGATGTCGGGATTCGATGTCCTGCGGAAATCAAGAGAGAAGGGAATTCGTACACCCGTCATCATGCTGACGGCGAAAGGCGAAGAGATTGATAAGGTTCTTGGATTGGAGCTTGGCGCAGATGATTACATCACGAAACCATTCAGTCTGCGCGAACTCATCGCCCGTGTGAATGCACTGCTGCGCCGCGCAGCACCGGCTGGTGCGAGCGATACGGCGATGAACCTCGGTGATGTCGCGGTGAATTTCGCCAGTTACAGCGGTTCAAAGCATGGAAAAAAGTTTTCCATGACGCCGAAAGAGTTTGAAATCCTCAAATATCTCTGGCAGCACCGCAATGAGGCCGTCAGCCGGGACGACCTGTTGACAAACGTCTGGGGGTACGACGAATCGGTCACGACGCGGACTGTAGATAATTTTGTTTTAAGGATTCGGCAAAAAATCGAGGATGATTGTGCTTATCCTAAAATCATCATCACCATGCACGGTACCGGGTACAAATTGATCGCTTAATTCCATGACAATCTTTTACAATTCCTGACCACTTCATGACATCTTTGACCTTCTGTGGGCGTAACATATATCAGGTAATGAAACACAAACCCACTAACATACAGGAGGATGTCATGAACAAGAAACAAATGGTACTGGCTGCACTGATGATAGTTGCATTAACGAGTCTTTCACAAGCACAGACTTTTTTCCCGGTTCTCAAAAATTTTTCCGCTGCAGATAAAGAGCGGGTGGATAAAGACTATGCGATCTCATTGAGCGCTGATAATAACGGACTCAATGAATCGGCTCTTGCCGTAGTAACCATGGTAAAGCTGGATTGTCCAGCAGATGATTTTTCGAAGATCAAAGTAGAAATTGACCGTCTCGTAATGAACGGTGCTACACCGGTCATTCGCTATAAAGCATATCTGGCTGAAGCAGTATATGATAATCCGGCAATGTTCAACGATGTAGCGGCACGTCAATATACAAACCGTGATGCATTTTTCAGCGCAGTTGCTGAAAAAATGATCAAAACATTATTAAGTTCCATCTAAACCAGCGAGGATATCATGAAACAAGATACAGCAATGATACTCAATTCTCTGAAATCACGATATCTCCGAATGTCCATTCTTCTGTCGCTCATGCTCGTTTCCTTCGCAACGGCAGAGGATTGGCAATCCGTTCTCGACCTCCGCGGAAAATGGAAGTTTGAACTCGGTGATGATGAGAAACGCTCAAGCGTCGCTTTTAATGATTCAAAATGGGGTGAGATCTTCGTCCCTTCCCAGTGGGAGGATGAAGGATATCCTGGGTATGATGGGTATGCTTGGTACCGTAAACATTTTCGGCTGCCGCAAGGAGTGGAAAATAAATCGCTTCACCTGCGCCTTGGCTGTATAGATGACGTTTCCGAGGTCTATCTCAACGGTGAGATCATTGGAATTACCGGAGATTTTCCCCCGGATTTTAAAACCGCGTATAACATCGAAGTTATTCTCCCTATTCCTCAACATCTTCTCAATGTTACAGGAGACAATGTCATTGCTGTTCGCGTCTATGATGACCAGCTTGGCGGCGGAATCGTGCAAGGCAAGATTGGTTTATATGAATCGAACACTTATCTAACTCCTGAAGTTTCGTTCACAGGCGAGTGGCGGTTCAAGACAGGCGATTCGGAAAAATGGATAGATCCTTCATTTGATGATCACTCGTGGGATCAGATTTTCGCTCCAGCATACTGGGAAACACAGGGACATCCCAGGTATGACGGCTTGGCATGGTACAGACTGCACTTTAAAATACCGGCAGAACTCGAAGGAAAGACGGTGATCGTTCTCCTCGGCAGAATTGACGATCTGGATGAAACATATATCAACGGAGAGGAAATAGGCAGTACCGGAAGAATCCGTTCTAATCCATGGCGAAGTACTCTTAATAACGAGTACAGAGAATTTCGTGAATATACAGTTCACTCCGGCCTGCTGAAAGCAGGCATAGATAATGTCATTGCTGTCCGTGTCTATGATGGAGGCGGCGAGGGCGGTATTTATGAGGGACCAATCGGCATCATCTCTCGTGAACGATTTAAGGAGTGGAAAAGGAACCGTTCCTGGAGAGAGAATCAATCCTGGAAAGAAAACTCGGGCAACTTTTGGCAGAATATCTTTGATAAGTTCTTCGATGATTAGAAATATATTTTGAGTGGTTCGAAAAAAAGTACTTATACTCTACAACTAAAAATCCCGGTTCTTGACGAATCGGGATTTTTATATCGGAGGGATATTTTCCCCCTCCCAATTCTGAATTTTAACGCAGTATCAAATATGATATACCGTGAAGCATAACACATTAGGATGCATTCAAGTATTTTTACAGGTGTATGCGACACATTTTTTTTTAGAGGTTACAATGAGATCGTTATTCTATCTTTTTCATTTTGTTATTCCAGTATTGTTTCACTCCAGGTGCGGCGCCGCTTGTCTTAAAAGCCGGCAGTTCCGAAAGAGCACACTTGAAAAATTCTCTTTAAATGTACAACGGGATCGACATGACGAACAAAAGACCGGCCATTACGAGTTCTGTGAAACGACCGTCTTTTTCTTTGGAAGAAATTTTGCTACTTTCATTGTCGAATAAGGAAGAGAAGTTCTATGAAGAAGGTCAGTAAAAGAATTGAGAAGTTTGCAATCGGCCTGATTCAGATGTCGGTTTCAAAGGATGTCAATAAAAATCTTGCGAAAGCCATTGATCGCATCGGGCAAGCGGCAAAAACAGGAGCACAGATTATTTGTCTGCCAGAATTATTCCGCACTCAGTACTTCTGCCAGCAGGAAAATGTGAAGTTCTTCGATCTGGCGGAGACAATTCCCGGCCCTACCACAAAAGCACTCTGTTCTGTTGCTAGGAAATATCGCGTCGTTCTCATCGTTCCGGTCTTTGAACGAAGGTCATCGGGTGTGTATTATAACAGCGCGGCAATCGTTGATACTGATGGCAGTTTGATCGGTGTATACCGTAAAATGCATATTCCTGATGACCCTGCGTATTATGAAAAGTTTTATTTTACACCCGGCGATCTTGGATTTCAGGCGTTCAATACAACATATGGGCGCATCGGTACATTGATTTGCTGGGATCAATGGTATCCGGAGGGCGCACGAATTACCGGATTACTTGGTGCTTCCGTATTATTCTATCCAACAGCAATCGGCTGGCATCCAAACGAAAAGGCTGCACAGGGCAAAGCACAGCGCGATGCATGGCAAACAGTGCAACGGGGTCATGCGATAGCAAATGGATTATATGTTGCAGCGGTAAATCGTATCGGGCTGGAAAAACCGTCGCATGATTCATCGGGTATAGAGTTTTGGGGAAGTACATTTATCGCCGATCCTCAGGGAGTGATCATAGCAGAAGCATCGGACGACAAGGAAGAAATCCTTGTTGCTTCTGTGGACCTTAAGCATCAAGAAGATATCAGGCGGAATTGGCAGTTTCTCCGTGACCGACGCATCGATCAGTACGCTGGTATTTTGCAAAGATTCCTTTCTGATGAAGAATGGAAAAAGAAATGAACAGTTTGAATGAAATATTGCTGCTTCGTATGCCCGCTGAATGGGAACATCATGATGCCACGTGGCTATGCTGGCCGACGAATCGAACAGATTGGCCGGGGAAGTTCGAACCAATTCCCTGGGTGTTTGCAGAGATGGCAAAGAAACTATCGGAAGGAGAAACTGTCCGCATTATTGTGCAATCAGTGGAACACGAAAAGAAAGTACGTCTGATTCTCAATCGGCAGGGTGCCGATCTTCCGCGCATGGAATTTTTCCGTTTTCCGACGAATCGCGGATGGACGCGCGATATGGGACCGATGTTTACCCAGCGCAGCCCTGAGAACGATATTGCTGTTCTGCGATTCCGATTCCGTGCCTGGTCCAAATATTCCGATTGGAAAAAAGACGATCATGTGCATTTGCGATCAGCGAAAGCTCTGAAGCTTCCACTTGTGCCGGTGAAGTATCATGGAACAGATGTGGAATTGGAAGGTGGCAGTATCGATGTCAACGGAAATGGAACTGTTCTAACAACTGAAGAATGTTTATTGCACCCGAATATTCAGGTGCGCAATCCGGACTTCACACGCGAGGATTACGAAGAGATGCTCAAACAATATCTTGGCATTCAGAAAGTCGTGTGGCTGGGGAATGGAATTGCCGGCGATGATACGCATGGCCATGTCGATGATATATGCCGGTTTGTGAATACATCGACAGTGGTGATGGCTGAAGAATCGAATCCGGCGGATGTAAATTATACGCCGCTGCAGGAAAACAAGGAACGGCTACAGGGAATCCGCCTAGCGCATGGCGAAAAATTAGCAGCCATTTCTCTGCCGATGCCAGCACCTCTGTATTTCAACGGGCAGAGGCTTCCAGCGAGCTACGCTAATTTTTATATCGGGAATGGCGTGGTCATTGTTCCAACGTTCAACGATCCGAATGATCGAATTGCACTCGGCATACTTTCGGAACTGTTCCCCGATAAAAAAGTAATAGGAATTCATGCGGTCGATTTAGTGCTTGGACAAGGAACTTTGCACTGCCTTACGCAGCAACAGCCGTCGCCCAAAGTGTAAAAACGAGACTCCTATCATTACCGCCCGCGACATTGCATTTTTCCTTATTCTCATTGCCATTTTCGCAAGCAATTTGTTCGAGATTGTAAATATGAATCGCTTCAGGGAGCTGCGGCGGTTTAGTCCTTCTTCTTAGTGATGCACCGCTATACGTGTCTACAAAAAATCTGTTTGAGAATATCGTACTACTTCGCCTTCGCCTTCACCTTCAACATCATGCGTACCTGGCTCAGGTGATTGATAGCGTGGCCCGCAAGCATTTCGTTATACGTGTAACAGTTGCTTTGGTGTGGCTGTGAGTACTTTGAGAATTTCTTTCCCATGCACATAGATGAGGATCCGTTCGGTATACTGTTGTGGTGTTTCTTGCATAAAATAACCTTTCAATGAATTGATGCAAAAAAATTCATATTGATAATCATAAAGAGAAAATACTAAAGGATTTCCTTTTGTCCCTTTTCTTATAAAATCGCACGAGCAAAAACAAAGAATTTCGGTTCTTGAAGAATCGGGATTCTTTTATTACAGAGAGGTGTTGTATAAACATCACATCATAAAGGTTTTTTAGATGAACCTCTGGATAAAGGCAGTCATCATCATGTTCGTTGTTGGACTCGCGGGCATTCAATTGATACATCCTGCACGCAATCTTTCACTTCAATCCAGCGGTAAAGAAATTTCCACCGGCTTTCCTGTACCAGCAAAAACTCAACAGGTCATTCAACAAGCTTGCTATGATTGCCACAGCAATAATACACGGTATCCCTGGTATGCACATGTTCAACCAGTCGGCTGGTGGCTGAATCATCACATCACAGAAGGGAAACATGAATTAAATTTCGATGAGTTTGCTTCCTATCCTCCCCGGAAACAATATCGGAAATTCAAAGCAATCGAAAATGAAATACAAAAAGGTGATATGCCGTTAGGATCCTACCTTATCATCCATCGAGAAGCGAAACTCTCCGAAGATCAAAAATCGATGCTTCTTGCATGGTGTGATGCAATGCGCGATTCCATGAAAATGCATTACCCTGTCGACAGCCTTGAGCGTCCCAATCGTCACTGATCCGATGAGAAGAAAATCGCGTAGGGGTTTGATTTGTCAAATCCCTTTTGAGTAGGACGTGATGAATTACATCCCTACAAAGAAAATAAATACGCTAGCTCATTCGGCCGGGCGTAAGCTATTCATACTATTACCAGACAGCTCTCGTTATTTCAACAGCAGCATCTTCATACTCTTCACAAACAGTTTTGCATTCTCCCCTTGAACAATTATTCGTGCAAAGTAGACGCCGCTTGAGCGGCCCGATGCATTCCAAGCAACGGAATATCTTCCAGCATTGTTGACTCCCTTCACAAGTGTCGCAACTTCTCTTCCCATAATATCATAAACAATCATCTTCACATACGATTGCTGCGGCAATGTATACTCGATGGTTGTTGTTGGATTGAACGGATTCGGATAATTTTGTGCAACGGAATAGGTTGTCGGTACGAGAAGGGCATGCAGTGTATCAATAAATTTTTTACCGCCAATAAGCACGCTGTACCGATATTCGTCGGAATTCGCAGACACATCGAAATGCTGATATAATTTCAGATCGTATAATTCTTTGCGCTGCTCATCCAGCAGATAGACCTGATCATCAGGAAAATTATCAAGCCCTTCAACGGACAGAGAAGAAACAGAAGAAGTGTTTTTTACAATCAGACGAAATCGCTGACCTTCACCGACTGCCGTGCGGTGTTCAATCCACAATCGTTTTAGTTCTGTTGATAGATCGATGTTTTCAATCTGAATATTCGCTATGGCAAACGATGCCGGCGGTGCAAAATAATCTTGCTCATCATAATTATTACCCGCATGTTCATCGAACCCGACATACACACATGAAGTTTCGACAGTCCCGGTCGAAAGTGAAATTTTAAGATGCTGATTGCTTACGGGAAGCGATGGTGTTTCGGATGTTTTTGCAAGAGAAGTCTCCCTTGCCAGTGCTCCGCCGGCATCATAGGGAATTGCTAACGTTGAAATATTGCCGACATTGTAAAAATAATACGCTGAATATGGCACGAACGATGCTACCTGTGACCAGGAACCATTATTCCATGAATAAATAACTGAGTTTGCGGCAAGACGATTGTACGTTATCACATCTCCCCACAAAACAGTCCGCACAAACGGATTAGAGATGATATTCCAGCCGCTTTGCAAAGAGATGGGGAAAGCTCCGCTTGTTGTATAATTCGATAGTGTCGCGGAAAAAGTATAGGTTTGTTTTGCTAAAGCCCAAAATCCTTTACCCGACCCAAGATTAAAATTAGAAGATCCATCATATTCAACCAAATAGTTGCTCGTACCGCCGTTATCGCGATACATTCTCCAGTCTTGTTTATTTGTGCCGGTAAATATCGATGAGGCGGAATATGATGTATTGCCGGGTACGCCGATCAGTTTATAGTTTACACCGCTGCCGGTATTTTCAAATGTAAATTGTTTCGATGTGCTCACCGTCGATGGTATGGTTACTTTGCGGATTACAACAGGAACTGCTGTCGGACTTCCCGCAGCATTATGTGTTATTGTCATGGTCCCGGAATATACACCATCTGCAATGCTGACGGAGGAAATTGATATAGTTAATGTGCTATAGCTTCCTGCCGCAACGCTCAGTGTGCTTGGCGAAACAGAAAGCGCCGAAGAGCCTGAATACGATAACGTACCGCTCAATGTTGCCGTACCATTATTCGTTACGATGACACTGCCCACAACTGTTGAAGCAAAATTCCCATTGTTTACAACAAGCACGCTTGATGGTGATAACGAAATCAACGGACTGCCGGGTGCAGGTATTCCTGTACCGCTGAGTGTAACTGTCGACGGGCTTCCCGCAGCATTGTGTGTGATGGTCAATGTAGCATTATAATTTTGTGTTGCAGTTGGAGAGAACGTGACTATGACAGAATCTTTTCCTCCTGCCGCAATACTGATGGAAGTTTTATTGATACTAAATCCAGCATTCGATGTAACAGACACCGTTCCTGTTAATGCTGCTGTTCCCGTGTTTGTAATAACAAGAGACTTTGTTGTAGAGCTGCCGGAAGCAACAGATCCAAATACAATTGTAGTAGCAGAAAGCGAAATAAATGGGATCGAACCTGCCATTGGAGTTGCACTTACTGCAATGCTCTTCAAACTTTCTAATCGAGCACTATCCAGTGCAGAAACACGGAAGTAATATGTTGTGCCATTGGTCAAACCGGTGATGAGTTTCGTAGTATCGAGTATCGAGTTTGAAGAAGAGTCCTTAAGTGAAAGAGTCGTTGAGTCGCTTCCTATATATATGCGATATTTTAAGAAATCAGATTCTGTATTCTTGCTCCACTTTAGCAAAATTTGTGCATTGCCTGCTGTGGCGATAAGGTTTTGTGGGGCGGCGGGAGTTATGTTGCTACCGATTGTATTCCGAAAGACTGAAACTATATTACTTTCAGTAATCGCTACAACAAGATCTGGCTTCCCATCGCCATCTACATCACCAATGGCGACAATATGGGGAGGTGACGCTGTCTTAAAATCCACCTTCGTAGCAAACGAGACACTCCCAATTGTGCTGGTGTTCCGAAAGACCGAAACTGTAGAGTCTAAATAACTATTAGCAACAGCAATATCAGGCTTCCCATCACCATCTACATCACCAATGGCGATATTACTGGGCCCTGATGCTGCCGTAAAATCCACCTTCGTATCAAACGAGACACGCCCAATCGTGCTGGTGTTCCGAAAGACCGAAATTGAGGTGTTACCTCCCACATTCGCCACAACAAGATCGGGCTTACCATCGCCATCAATATCACCAATGGCAACATTCCAGGGCGTTAACGACATCCTAGAATCCATCGTCGTAAAATCTACCTTCGTATCAAACGAGACCTTCCCAATTGTGCTAGTGTTCCGATAAACCGAAACTATATTGTCAACATAATTCGCAACAACAAGATCCGGCTTCCCGTCGCCATCTATATCACCAATGACGACACAATAGGAATTTGACCCTGTCGAAAAGTCTACCTTCGTTGCAAAAGAACTGCTCGTAATCGAGCCGATTGTACTTATGTTACGCAATACCGATACTGTGCTTGAACCTTCGTTACTAACTATAATATCCGGTTTTCCGTCACCATCAATATCGCCAATTGCTATACTATAGGGATAAGTTCCTGCTGTGAAATCAACTTTTGTTGCAAAGGAACTGCTCGTGATCGATCCGCTTGTGCTCGTATTACGGAATACTGAGACTGTGGGTGAATTTAGGTTACCAACAACAATGTCCATTTTTCCATCACCATCGAGATCTCCAATTGCGAGACTAATAGGCGAACTCCCTGTAGCAAAATCCACTTTTGTAGCAAACGAACTGCTTGTTATCGTTCCGCTGGTACTCGTATTACGGTACACTGAAATTATGCTTGAACCCCTATTAACAACAACGAGATCCGGTTTTCCATCCCCTTCGAGATCGCCAATTGCTACACAGCATGGAGAGCTTCCTGTTATGAAATCCACATTTGTTGCAAAGGAAGAAGAATTAATAGTTTGCGAATTTGAAAATGTCACAATGAACGGCTTGGTCGAATACGCTGTTAATCCGTTCACAGTAACCGTGATAGGTTGATAGGTTGTCCCTACAGGGACATTCACACTTAGCGATGTTGAAGTGGCTGCCGTCACTGTCGCCTTCACCGCACCAAAGTACACTATATTGTTTGCGGCCGTTGTATTAAAATTTGTGCCGGTAATGGTAACCGTTGTGCCAATGGATCCGGAGGTTGGAGAGAAAGAAGTAATGGTAGGCGGTGATGCGGTGACGACATTCGTGTAGTTCGCACGATACATCCCTCCACCCCAAGTCCCGGCAAATATATAACCGGAAGAATTAATGGCTAATGGTACAACATAGGTATTCGTCAATCCGTTATTTATCTGTGTCCAACTCGCGCCGTTGTCCATGGATACATATACGCCGTTGCCGTATGTTCCGGCAAAAATGTAGCCAGAGGAAGAAAAGGTAAATGACATAATCTGGTACCGTGGTAAACCAATCTGCGTCCAGTTTGTCCCGTTGTTCGTTGAACGATATACTCCACTATCTGTTGCAGCATAGATGGAACCCGAGGAATGGATGGCTAAGGAATGGATATTTCCGATGTTCGTCAAACCCGTCTGTGTCCAGTTTGTGCCGTTGTTCGTTGAAAGATATACACCACTGCCTGTCCCGGCAAAAATGTAGCCGGAGGAATTGATAGCCAATGTAAAAATATAATAGTTACTTATCGAACCGGTTTGCGTCCAACTTGTACCGTTATCAGTTGAAAGGTACACACCACCGTACGTTCCGGCAAAAATGTTGCCGGAAGAATTAATCGCTAATGCTGCAACATTGCTACTCGTCAAACCGATTGGTGTCCAGCTTACTCCGTTGTCTTTTGAAAGATAGGCACCGAGATTAAAATATCCCACTCCTGCAAAAATATAGCCGGAGGAATTGATGGCGAATGAATAAACCTCGCTGCTCGTCAAACCCACCTGAGTCCAATTCGCACCATTATCCGTTGAACGATATACACCGGCACCATACGTTCCCGCAAAAATGTAGCCTAAGGAATTAATAGCTAATGATTGAACATAGCTATTCGTCAGACCATTATTTATCTGGGTCCAGGAAATCTGATTTATCGGAGTTGCACTCACTGCAATACTCTTCGAGCTTTCTAATCGAGCGCTATCCAATGCTGAAACACGGAAATAATACGTTATTCCGTTCGTCAATCCTGTAATTGTCATAGTTGTGTCTGAGATAGAAGCGGTCGTTGAGTCCTTGAGTGCAAGAGTCGTTGAGTCGGTTCCTATGTAAACGCGATATTTTAAGAAATCCGTTTCTGTATTTTTGTTCCACTTAAGCAAAACTTGTGCGATGCCTGCTGTGGCGGTAAGGTTTTGTGGGGTGGC
>Ga0182021_10000199_pt1 | contig 59027 bp, 65 predicted proteins | sample 612E3MmetaG_FD_120493 | JGI IMG/M metagenome (GOLD analysis project Ga0182021, IMG submission 120493) | Permafrost microbial communities from Stordalen Mire, Sweden - 612E3M metaG (Illumina Assembly) | ecosystem: Environmental > Terrestrial > Soil > Wetlands > Permafrost | place: Sweden...
GCATGTCCCGGAGTGATGGGGAATTTGTCAAACTGTGCATAAAAAAGCTCATTTTCATAAATAACATTTTCAGGATTTTTGCCTAGTTCACAGAACAGACAAGAGGTATTAGTTTCAGTCTTCCCTTCTTCAGTCATATCTTTGTAAGTCACTAATACATGAGAAATATATTCGTGTCAATATATTAAAAAGTTTGGGGAATAACTATTGCAAGATAATTTAAAAGTTTACTGTGACAGGACTTCCTAAGCCTGTGATGTAGTCATAATGTTTTCTGGCTTCGCAGTAATAAACACATTTTCCATTGGCGCCGCTGACAATATCTTTAAAATAGGAGTTAAAGTTGTCCTTACTTTTATCGCTGTAGAAATTTTGGTTATTTGCGGACATCCCGAGTGATTGTATTGCTGCCCATTGAGGAGCACCCGCTGAAGTGCCGCCAATAACATACCATTTTCCCTTGGAGTAAACGGAAAATCCGGATTTAGGGTCGGCGCTATATGCCACATCGGGAATTGCGCGCATATTTTTTGACTTGGGGATTGAATATGAACTTTGAAAATCCGGTTGGGTCTCATATCTACTTACACCTCCGCCTGACCCGCTCCAGGCGGTTTCGTCTACAAGTGTTCCGTCGGATTTAACGTAAAGAGAAGTTCCTCCAACCGCGACGACATTAGGAGATGTTGCCGGCCAGGAGGCACCCCAGCCGTTGTCCCCGGACGAGGCAAAAAAAGTTGCACCGCTTTTGCTGACGAAGTGGGAATCTAAACTTTTTTCTTCCGTAAATTCCCCTCCGCCCCAGCTCATTGAAATTGCGGTAACATCGCCCCTGCCCGCGGTATAGTCAACCGCTTGTAGTAAATTAGCACCACTTGGTGTGGTTGCTTCAACCAAAAGAATCTTCGCGTTTGGTGCAATAGCGTGCGCCCATTCAACATCTAATGAGGTTTCCAGGTTCCAACCCGAACTCGAATTAATTTTTGAACCGAATTTATGTATTTCCAAACACCCGTTTGAGATTGTACATTTGGCAAGGTTAAATGCCAGGTCAAAAGATTCCAGATCTTTTTCGATTGTGGCGTCATTGTAAGCCCCGATTATAGCAACTACACCATGTCCACCCGATTGTGGAAGATGATATACATTTTTGATTATGGTTGGCGTTATTCCTTGAGGAAAGCCACCTGAGATTTTATAAATATGAATCGGATGCCGAGCCTTGAAAGTTGAAAAGTGATAAGCAGCTCCTGAGATTTTTGGAAACATAAATACCAAAACAAAGCCAAAGATAACTGAAGCAATGCACCTTTTCATATTCCAGTATACGAAACTATCATACTATTTTTCGGACGTGTTTTGTGAAGAAAATCTTAAATGATATTTGGTATAATGACGAAGCTGGAGGATATGCCGAGCGGCTAAGGCAAAAGTTTGCTAAACTTTGACCACGTAAGTGGTCGGTGGGTTCGACTCCCGCATCCTCCGCAGGTTGGTGGGTGGGCAGGACGGTAATGCGCGGGTCTTGAAAACCCGTGGGAGCAATCCCTAACAGGTTCGACCCCTGTACCCACCGCCCTTCTTCGTTCACGAATATTCTGATATAATACACTTGTCATGGATACTGCCAATGGATCCAAATCTGCTACTGGTAGCACATTAAATTCAGAGCCGCAAGCTGTTGTAGTCAGGCGCGAGTCTGAGCGGGATCTGGTTACTTGGACCGCACCGGCCAGGTCATTTAAAAGAAGGGGCAGGCAATTTTATGTCGCAGCTTTTGCAATGGCGGGGATAGTTAGCATAATTCTTTTTTTGGCTGAAGGAATAATGCCTGTAGTTTTGATTATTTCTTTAGTTTTTTTATATTATGTTCTTTCGACTGTTCAACCCGACGATGTCCAGTACAAGGTGACAACCAAAGGTGTTAAGGTGGCAACCAAACTTACTGAGTGGCAGTATTTAAATCGTTATTGGTTCACGAATAGGTTTGACAATGAATTGATGATTATAGACACGATTCTACTTCCAGGTAGAATGGAGTTTGTAATCAACCCGGAGATAAAAGAGCGACTTAAAAAAGAGGTTTCTGCCTACATTCCCTACGAGGAAGTTCCTCCAACCGCTCTGGATAAAATGACAACCTGGTTTGCAACCAAGTTGCCGGGAAATAAATGAATTTGCCGTATGACGGTAAGCAGACAAGTACCCGTAGCTCAACGGATAAGGAGAACCTTGTCGGTTGTGCTACCGCTGCAATTAAGAATTGCACCCGTAGCTCAACGGATAGAGTAGGGGCTTGCGGAGCCCTTGATGACAGTTCAATTCTGTCCGGGTGCACTCGTCGTAATCAAACTTTACTTTTCGTTTCTCAAAGCTTACGCTTTGGAAACTATCGTAAGTTTGTTCCTCCTCTCAAAATTGCTTTGCAATTTTGTAAGGAACAGAATATAGGCACTGGCTGTTAAAAGGAGGGTTCGCATAGCGGCCAATTGCACGAGTTTCGAAAACTCGAGGGAGTAATCCCTACACAGGTTCAAATCCTGTACCCTCCGCTCGGTGCGGGACGACTCCTGCTCAATTTAAAGTTATGAATAACAAAAACAATCAACAAATAACAATAGGGGGAGCAATAGTTTTCAGGGATAATCGTGGAAAACGCCAGTTTTTGCTTGTAAGGACAAAGGAAGACGGCGATTGGGAGATCCCGAAAGTTGTTGTGAGGAAGGGTGAATCCTCGGTTCGTGCAGTAATCAGACTTACCGGGGAGCAGGGAGGAATGACGACCAGAGTGCTCGAAGAGGCGGGCAGGTCTACAGGAACGACGATTCTTAATGGTAAATCGATTCCTCAGAAGTATTACTACTATATTTTGCTTCAAAAAGGGGGAAGCAGTGATCTAATTGGTTTCATGGAGTTTAAATGGTTAGAGTATTCTGAGGCGGTAAAGAAAGTACCCCTCAAACGTGAGAAAGATATGTTTAAACTGGGCCGGGAGGTTCTAAAAGAGTGGGAAAAAACACACAAAATAAAGACCTACTAACCCGCGAGTTTTCTTCGGGCGGGGTAGTTATAAAAAAGAATAAATGGTTGGTTACCAGATCTTCATCAAGCGATTTATATCCGGAAACATACTGGCGGCTTCCCAAAGGTTGGATCGATAACGAAACACCCGATGTTCCCGGACCAATGGCGGGCGGGAAAGTTAGAGCCGATGAAGAATCTTTGCAGAAAGCTGCTTTGAGAGAGGTAAAAGAGGAGGGTGGGGTTGAAACAAAGATAATCAAGAAAATTGGAACCGAAAAATATATTTTTAGTACACCGGATAGGGGGAAAATTCTTAAATTCGTTACATTTTATCTAATGGAATGGGTAAAAGATGTTCCCGAGGGCCACGACCAGGAAACTTCTGAAATTGCATGGATGTCTTTTGAAGAAGCCTACAAGAAACTATCTTTTTCCGGGGAAAAATTAATTCTGAAAAAAGCAAAGGAAATTCAAGCCTCTGTAGCTTAATGGATAAGCGGAGCTTGGCCAAATTCTGAATTTGGTAGAGTTAGGATTTCGACATGCTAGCATGGAGAGCAAAAAGCACTCGTAGTTCAACGGATAGAATATCGGTTTCCGGAACCGAATATGTGGGTTCAATTCCCGCCGAGTGCACAAAATGCTTTTTGCGACCTTTCCTTAGATGACATTTCGAATCTGTCCAGAGGCACCAAAAAAGGAAACTGTTTTAATTTGTATTGCCTTTCACGATATAAGTCAAGACTTGAAAAGGTTTTTTTGACCCATATAATAATGTCGGAATGGGCAAAGAACAAATATCATACTTAGTTCAACAGAAACCCCCATTTAATGAAACTCAGGAAAAACTCGACAGGCTTCATGTATTAAAGCAAGAACTGGATGATGAACTCTCTTTAGCGGTAGAAAAAGTTGAGCTAACCGTAAACTTTGATCCTCCATTTCGTAAAATTCCCATCTCAGACATTCATCTTTTTAGCCCATACACAAACATAGCTACCGCAAACTATATGTTTAAGTTGTTGGAAGACGAAAATACCTTTGGAGTCATTATGGGGGACATGCTCGAAGGCGCCAACTCCGGCATTATGGACCATGCAGGTAATTTGGAATTGCCGTTTGGGCAACAGATTAGAGCAGGCAGGAAGAAACTCGAACCATACATTAAGGCCGGGAAGATACTTTGCATGTCGACTGGGTTTGATGGGCACGAAGGGTGGGGTATGAGATATTCGGGAATTGACGTTGTGGAACTTTTGGCGGAAGGATTTGTCCAACCGGATGGTAGTCCTCTCCAGGTTTTAACAAATGGTGGAAGGTTCATTCTTCACTTTAAAAATGGGGAAAAATGGTCGGAACTTATTTATCATTCTCCTGGTGGAGGAGGTTCGGATGAAATTAATCCTGTTGGGGCACAGCGCGAGAGACTAAGAGAATATGCCAACCATAGGGCAGCAAAAGAGGGACCGATAGATAGTGCCGGTGGTGGCCACATGCATCACAGAGCCGGCGTTGCCAAGGAATTAATCTTTGATCTTAACACTGCAAAGGAAAAGACTCATGTTTTATATGCTAATGGCACCACAAAAGGCAACGATCCTGCCAGACAGGATCCGTTTTTAACCCGTCAATCTAAGGGACCGACTCTTCCCCCCGGTGTGCAGCTGATTTTGAATCAACCGGGAGGACCGGGTGGCGGTCGCCGGAATGGTGAAAAAGCTTGGATTTCCTACGGTTTTAATAAGGGAGAGATTTTGTATGATGCCGCAAAACTTTGGGATGCAGCCGAAAGACAGAAGAGCACCCAAAGCATTGTGGGCGAGATTGTTAATAAGGCCGTAAAACCGAAGGCTAATTTTGATAGACTAAATTCCCGGGCGACGATTAAGGAGAGGCGGAACGAAATTCCTATTTTTGAGAAGTTTAATTGGAAGATTGAGTCTTCAGACAACCTACCAATCACGGTTTACCTCCTGGCGCACACCAGGTATGGAAGCACAAGTTTTAGGAGAAGGGACAGGGATAAGTTCATCGAAATAATCAACCACACTGTTAGTAACCCATATGAGTATGTTGTTGCAATGAGACATTTTGCGGATTCTGATTTAGCCAAAGATATTGACAGAAAAGATACTCTTAACCAGATGATTGACGATCTTCTGCCGCTAGCAAAGCAAGATAGACTGCTCGGTTTTATGATGTCTTCAAGTCTGCTCACCAAACAATGGCTCAAGGATGTCAAAGCCGGTATAAGAATAAGCTCGGGTTTTCGCCCCGGCGATTATATCTATAGAGGGCTTCAGAGGAGGGTTCCTCTATACCACCAATCGCTGATGAACCTAAAATTCGGCCGGACTGATTATTCATTTTTGTTCCTGGATCATCTTTCTCACTCAGGGTCTGAATTTGATATGTTTAGAGGACTGGTTCAGGCGCGTCGGAAGATGGATCTCCCGATTGATATAGTTGCAGGAGGACACATGCTTGGGGCAGGATTTCTTACTACTCCGGATGCGACTTACATAGCGCCGGGTTGGTTTTCTGATTACGATTCAAGGGGTAGATCTAATCAGAGACGCGCGCCCCTCGGAGGTCAGGGTGTTATCCTTCTGCCTGACACAAAAGTTGTAATTCCCTTCCCGACATTTTTAGAAGGCAAAGACACACACACGGCTTTGATGCTTCTTAAAGGGTTGAACGAGGAAGATCAGTCAAGATTATTGTACAGAAGGAGATAATTCTCTTATAACTTCATTTGTTGATATAATATCCCAGTTGGAGGAGTCACCTAGTGGCTATGGTACACGCTTGGAAAGCGTGCGGGCGCAAGCCCTCGCGGGTTCGAGTCCCGCCTCCTCCGCTTAATGAGAGCGATTTTTCTAAATTCCTGGTTTGGCAAAATTGAAAAACCGTTGTTTGAATTCATAAAAAATGAATCTTCAAAAACGGACATTTTTTGTTTTATGGAATTTACCCCGGAAATTTTTACTAAAGTTTCCGGAATTCTTTCTGACCACAACGGATTTATCGAAAAAGGGATGGTTTTGGAATTCTTGAACGTAACTGATTGTCAGGTAATATTTACCAAAAAAAATCTTGATGTTCTATCCTCCGGCGAGTTAAAGATTTATAAAAATACTCCGGAAGATACGGGTTTTGCTTCTTACGTTACTTTCAAAAAAGACGGAAAGGTAATCAATTTATTAAACGTGCATGGCAAATCCCGGCCGGGTGATAAAAATGATACTCCCGCAAGAATCAAACAATCAAAAACAATAATTGAGTTTATGAAAGACAAAGATGGTTCGAAGATAATTGGAGGGGATTTCAACTTAAATCCGGATACTGAGAGTGTGAAAATGTTCGAAGAATCCGGATACAAAAACCTGATTAAAGATTTCGAGATTAAAAATACGAGGAATGAAATTTCCTGGCGGGAATTTCGGGAAACAAAGGATTTCGAGAGGCAGCACTTTGCCGATTACGTTTTTGTTTCAAAGGAAGTTAAGGTTAATAATTTTGAAGTTCCATATATGGAAATTTCAGACCACCTGCCTCAAATTTTAGATTTTGAGGCTTGAAGCTCTAAATGAAGGGTTATAAATATTTTAAAATTGCTTTCTACATAGCAATCTGGCTTCTTGTTTTTTACAAAGGAATTTCTTTCATAGACCCGGATTTTGGTTGGCACATAGCTACAGGTAATCTAATCCTGAAATCTGGCTTTCCGAAAACTGACCCTTTTTCTTACACCATGCCGTCATTTCCTTTTGTTGAACACGAGTGGCTTGTAGACATTCTTTTCGCAAAACTTTACCCCCTTACCGGCCTCACGGGCCTCTCTGTTCTCTTTTCATCAATATTTTTGTTTGCAGTATTTATTACTGTCTCCGGGCAGACTAGACTCAGGACCGTCCTTTTTCTTATAGGAATATCGGCTTTATTGCCTTTTTTCACCGTATCGCCAAAGGTTGTTTCCTGGCTACTTTTATCCTTCTTTATATTTGCAGTTTTTAATGAAAAATTTTGGAAAAAGTACTGGTTATCAATTCCTGCAATAGTCGTTTTATGGGCCAATTTGCACGGAAGCTTTCCTCTCGCGCTTGTCATTTTGTCGGTTCTGGTAATTTGTAAGAGTTTTAGAGAGAAACATGTTTGGTTTAAAGGAGTTTTGGTAACAATCCTCAGTTTTCTGGCCACACTTGTTAATCCATTCGGGGCAAAACTTTGGTGGATAGTCTGGCTTACACTTTCTGACCCGCTGCAAAAATTCAGGGTTTTAGAATGGGCGCCGGCCTACTACAATCCGTTTGCCTTTACGTTTTTAACCCTCCTCCTGCTCACAATCTCCATGATCTTTATTTCAAAATACAGACACAAATTCAAAATAGAAAAAATACTAATAAATCTTCTCTTTTTTACCATGACGGTTTTTGCGATAAGAAATATTACTCTTTGGGTACTTGTAGATTTGCCCGTGGTGGCTGCCGCTGTAGATTATTTTTTTAAAGAAAACTGGAAAAGCAAAATCGGACAAAAAAAGTCTACCATCATTTCCAGAGGCTTGATTATCTTTGTCGGAGCGGTTTTTATTATCCAGGGTCTTGGATTTGTTTTTCTTTACCAAAATACACATAAAGAAAGTGTTTTTTACCCGGAAGGAGCTGTTTCATATTTGAAAAAAAATCTTCCGACAGACCAGATTTTTTCTGAATATAATTGGGGCGGATACTTGATTTGGAAACTTCCCGAAAAGAAAGTTTTCATCTACGGAATGATGCCTATATGGAGACGTGCCTTGGACATTCCGGGTGAATCAAAAGATGCGATGAATGATTCTTTCGGTATGCAAACGGGTGAGAATCCATATGAGGTTATTTTTACTAAATACGATATAGATGAAGCTCTTTTATCATTACCTCAGGCAGAAAATCCAGCGAGAAGGTTTGCAGAAAACGCAATGTCTGTTTTTGGAATTGAAGGAAACGTCAGTCAGACGGACCCTCTCTATGAAAAATTGAAGATATCCGGTTGGGTACAGGTTTATAAAGACAAAACCTCAGTAATTCTAAAAAAGCCGTCTTCGGGTGATCACTGAAAACCAAATTTTTGTATTTGGGATATAATCGCAGATAGGATGAATAATCAAGTTGACGAAGTAAAAAGCAGAACAGATATTGTTTCGATAATCGGGGAGAGAATCGAACTTAAAAAGGCTGGCAGAAATTTTAAATCAACTTGTCCTTTCCACGGAGAAAAGACGCCCTCATTCATGGTTTCCCCCGAGCTCCAAATTTTCAAGTGTTTTGGTTGTGGGGAAGCAGGGGATGTATTTTCTTTCCTGGAGAAATTTGAGGGAATGGAATTTCCGGAGGCCCTAAAATTTCTTGCCGATAGAGCCGGAATAAAGCTCCAAAAGACCAAATTCGGTGATTCCACCGAAAAAGAAAAACTGATAGAAATTAACACCCAAGTAGTCAGATTTTACAATTATCTTCTTCTTGAACATCCGGTTGGAGCTAAAGCTTTGGAATATTTGCAAAAACAAAGAGGATTAAAGAAGGAAACAATCGAAGAATTTAAATTGGGTTTTTCTCCTGAAGGTTCATACGCATTGAAAAAATTTCTTGTTGATAAAAAGAAATTTTTGCCGGGCGATGTCGAACGTGCAGGTGTCGGAATTGTCAGAGGCCAAAATCTCTATGACAGGTTTAACGGAAGGGTTATTTTTCCGCTTTTTGACCACAGGGGTAATCCGATCGGTTTTGCGGGTAGGGTTTTACCTTGGGACAAGCGGGAAACCGGAAAGTATATCAACTCGCCCGAAACACCGCTGTACCATAAAAGTAATGTTCTTTATGGGCTTAACTTAACCCGCGGTTTGATTAAAAAGAAAAAGGTCGCCATTGTTGTTGAAGGGGAACTTGATCTTATTTCTTCCTGGCAGGCGGGAATTAAAAATGTGGTCGCAATAAAAGGCTCGGCGCTAACAGAAGAACAAGTAAAACTCCTATCACGGTTTACTCAAAAGTTTATTCTGGCTCTCGATAGTGACATGGCAGGAGATGCTGCGGCGAGACGTGGAATTAAAGTTGCAAGCGACCTTGGAGTTGAGGTTAAAGTTGCAAAAATAACCGGATTTAAAGATCCGGACGAAGCGGCGAGGGGGAACCTTGAAAGTTACAAAAAAGATCTAGTCGGAGCGGAAGGGGTCTACGATTATTTTATTGACTCGGTTTTTGGCAGAATTAACTCCGAAAGCGGTGCCGGAAAATCTAAAGTATCGAAAGAGATAATTCCAATTTTGTCAGAGATTGGGGATAAAATTGTTCAGGCGCACTATGCAAACGTTGTAGCCAGGAAGCTGGGGGTACCCCTCGAAGCGGTTCAGGAGGAGCTGGGCAAGACCGGTGTCCATTCTGAAACAGAACAGTCCGTTGGCATTTCTGCACAAAGTTTAGCGGGAGGTGTTAGAAGGGAACTACTTGAGGAACGGTTTTTGACTTTGGCTTTCCAATCCGATCCGAATATACTTCTTTCCAAACAATCGGTTGGTCTCATTACTCTGCCTCTAAATAAAAGATTGGTGGATGAATATCTTAAATTCGGTTCCGATAAAGTATTTAATGTGACGGAATTTGGAGCCAAACTGCCGGCGGAACTACTCCAAGGGTTTTCCGAAATGGTTCTCAGCGATAATCAGAATCTTCTGGAAAACCCTGAAGAATTCAAGAGGGAGTTGGATTTAGTGAGAAAAGAGCTTAAAATACATACTGTAAAAGAAAAACTAAAGCTTTTAGCCTCTAAAATGAGGGAGACGGAAGAAAAGGGTGAAGCAGATGAGCTTCGGGATGCCCAAAATGAATTTAACAAACTCGCCAAATCGCTTTCCGGTTACGAAGAGGAGGATGGAGGAGGGTTGATTATTAAGGACTCGAGTGGTAAATAAAAACAACAAATGATAAGCAAAGCTTGTCAACAATGACTTATGATAAGCAAAGCTTGTCAACAATGACTTATGATAAGAAAACCCGTACTTGATTTAATTAAAAAAGGTCGCGATCAGGGATTTTTAACCCAGGAGGAAATTATGGAGGTTTTTCCTGATGCCGAAGAAAGAGTCGTTGAACTTGATGATCTTTATGAAAAACTCCTTGCTGAAGGAATCGACGTTTTTGAGTCTGTGACCCCCGGAGAAATTGAGTCCGACGAAAAGGCAAAAGAAAAACTGGACCGCGAGATTGAACTTTTAACAAAACTTGAAGGAATAGAGTCAACCGACCCCGTCAGGCAATATTTAAGGGAAATCGGCCGGGTTCCGCTTCTTTTGGCAGAGGATGAGGTTGAACTTGCAAAAAGATACGAGAAGGCGGATAAGAAGGCGAAAGACAAATTGACAGAAAGCAATTTAAGGCTTGTTGTTTCTATCGCCAAGAAATATATTGGTCGGGGTTTGTCACTTCTTGACCTCATTCAGGAGGGCAATCAAGGCCTCATCCGTGCTGTTGAAAAATATGATTGGAGAAAGGGATACAAATTTTCAACTTATGCGACCTGGTGGATAAGGCAGGCCATTACCCGTGCAATAGCCGACCAGGCAAGAACCATCAGAATTCCCGTCCACATGGTTGAAACAATTAACAAAATTTACAGAACCAGCCGCCGTTTGATGCAGGAACTCGGCCGCGAACCCACACCCGAGGAAATTGGAGAGGAATTGGATTTGGAGGGTGATCGCGTCCGTGAGATTTTCAAAATAGCACAAGAGACAACTTCTCTGGAAGCTCCGGTCGGTGAAGATCAGGAAAGTTTCTTAGGAGATTTTATTCCTGATGAAAACACACTATCTCCGGTTGATCAGGCCAGTAAACAGCTTTTAAAGGACCATCTGGAAGAAGTTTTGGGGACGCTTTCGGAGAGGGAGGCCAAAGTTCTTAAACTTAGGTTTGGTCTTGAGGGAAGTAAGGCAATGACACTTGAGGAAGTCGGCAAAGTTTTTGGAGTTACCCGTGAACGTATCAGACAGATCGAAGCAAAGGCGTTAAGAAAACTAAAACACCCTTCGCGTCGTAAGAAACTTCAGGACTATTTGGACTAATTCCTCATTGAATACGGGTGCATATAAGTGTAATAATTATTCGAATTTATCATGTTCGATACCCTGCAAAAAGAGAGTAGCCAAGTTCCCGTTCCGCCTCTGTCGATGTCGTTAATTATCCCCAGAAAGAAAAAAAAGAGTAAAATCCCCCTGGTTTTTTCTTCGTTGGCGATTGTTGCGGGAGTTTTGTTGGTGGTTTTGCCTTTAGTTATCGGCAATTTGAATACAACTACAAAAGAGGCAGCGGCCCCGGTCTCTGAAGATAGACAAGCCGAGTTGGCTAAAGTTTTAGGAACAGAGACTCAGTCTTCAGAAACTGTTTTTAATTCGGACGCGGGTGGCTTTTCAGTCACTTATAACCCGATTTCCTGGTTTGTGGAATCCCAAAATCCTAGTGAAATAAACTTGGTTCTTAGAAAGCAGTATGGTTCGGCGAATTTTTCTCTAAAGAAAATTCAAGATTACGAATCTTTGGATCTGGCCGTATCCGAAGTTGTTAAGGATGACTCAAAGACGCAAGAGATAACAGGGAAACTTGTTACTAAAGAAAAAACTAATTTCAATAGCTCTGACGCGTACAAATTAACATTGCAAAGCGATCTTTTCGGAAACAGTTTTGACAGTTTTCAGTTTGTCGTCAGGTCGCAGGGCGGTTATTATTTGATAACAGAAAGCAATTCATCACTGCTTAATTCTGAAGGTCAACTGCAGGCGGTTAACTCTTCTGTTAATTTTTTTGTACCCGGCACAAGCACGAGCGTCTTGGGAGCTTCTACTACAAACGATACCGGTAACGTTCTGGATGAATCTAAAATAACCGCGTTGGTTAAGCCCTCTGTAGTGAATATAGTACATTTATATTGTCAAACTCTTAATGTCAAAAACCCGCCGCAATTTATGAAACCGAGTTATGAAATTTGCTCGGGAATGAAAGGCTCCGGATTTATTGTAAACGACGCGGGTTATGTGGCGACGAACGGACATGTGATCAAGGTCTATCCTGAGGAAATGATGGTCTTGGCTTTTTTGGACGGTCGGGCTGCTCCTTTTTTAACAGATTTAATAAAAGAGCTTAGTTACGAACACGGGCAAGTACTTACAGATGAACAGGCAACAGCAACCCTTATAAATATTGTCAGCACCCCGGTCGGCCAAGAAGCTCTCTTGGCTGCAATGTACGCTTTGTATGATAAACAAGTATTGACAATTCAGGACCTTGGTTCGAAATATTTTGTCAGAATGGGCAACCAACCTTTTCAGATTGACGAAACCAAACTCGAGAGTAACGACATATCTAAAACCGTTTCCGTAACCTCCGGAGTATTAAGTGCAACTTTTGTTGATGTCGATTTTCCCAACACTTATACCAGTGAGGCTTTGGCAAGTCAGGAAACCCCGGCCGGTTCCGATGTGGGTCTTCTTAAAGTTGATAACCCGACGGGTTATAGTTTCCCGGCACTTCCGATGGGTGACTCAAGTACACTGAAGGAAGGTGCACAAATTTTGGTTGTAGGGTACCCCGGACTGGTTGAAGGAACCCCGACGGGAGCTAATCTTTTGAGTTACCAATCAAGCGTTGATGCAACCGTCACTAAAGGAATTGTAAGTTCCATCAAGACGGCCCAGGATGGTAAGAAACTTTTTCAGACTGACGCTTCGATAGATCATGGCAACAGCGGTGGTCCGGCGTTTAATCAACAAGGTGAAGTGGTCGGAATTGCCACCTACGGTTTTCAAAGCTCTAGCGGCAACTTCAATTTTCTCAGAGACATAAATGATCTGAAGGCTTTGATGACAAAGAATGGTGTCAGTATTGCCGATTCTCCGGTATTTGACAGTTGGAGATCGGGTCTCAACCAATTTTGGATAGATAAATATAAGAGGGCTATACCATTTTTTAATACGGTGAAAACCGAATATCCAATTCATCCGACCATAGACCAATATATATCGGATTCGCAGACAGCCATTGCAAACCACCAGGATAAAAGCAGTCTTTTAGATTATTTCCCGGCTATTGAAGCCATCTCTCCCACTGTTTTAATATCAGGTCTTGTCGGTTTTATTTTGATCATCGGTGGAATTGTCGCGATAGTAATTATCATAAAGATGAGGAGTCATATTTTAGACCAGGAAGTAAACACAAACATTCCTTCCCAGGTCTATCCCGTTGCCGCCGTTCAACCCGTCCAACAGGGTGTGTCTCCTTTTCCGCCTGATACTTATAGTTCTCCTCCTCCAAATGTTCCCGGTATCCCTCCTTCGGGGTATAATAATATTCCCAGCGGTCCGACTTGGAGATAGGGAGAAAATAAAAGTGTTTAGGGTAAGTACCTCTTTTTGACCTTTGGAATCAGATAGTCTGCAAAAGTTTTTTGGAAGTCGTATTTTTTCTTCCAACCCCAGTCTTTTTGGGCGTTTAAGTCGTCAACGTCAATTGGCCATGAATCAACAATTCTCTGGCGTTCGGGGTTCACCTTATATGTAATGTTGAATTTGGGAAAGAATTTTTTAACCTCATCGGCGATTTGTTTTGCCGAAATACTAAACCCGGCAACATTGTAAACACGGCTTTTTAAATTTCTTTTTGGAGATTCGGCGAGTTTGGTTAATGCCTCGGCTGCATCTGCCATCGCCATAAAAGGAATTGTGGAGTCGGGTCTGACAAAACACTCGTAATTTTGTCCTTGTGCTGCAGCATGAACCATTTCGGGTCCGTAGTCACTGGTGCCACCGCTTGGAATTGTATCGGGGGAGAGAAGCCCAGGAAATCTCACACATCTAAAATCAATCAAGTTATTTCTATCTATTTCGCCAAGAAGTTTGTAGTTTTTGGAAAAATAGCTCCCCAAATTCTCGCAGGTAAGTTTGCTTATTCCGTAAATAGTAATCGGATTTAAGAATTCCCCCTCCTTTACTTTTTTGTTTTGGTTTTTAACCTTTAAATCCGGAATTCCGTAGGCTGCAATCGAACTTGGGAAAATAAACTTGATTGCCTTTTTGTTTTTTAAAGACTGTTTTGTTGCCGCTTCCAGTAAATTTAAGGTTCCGTCTATATTTACTTTCGCCGCGAGTTCAGGGTTTTTCTCCCCACCGGTGGATAAAATCGAGGCTAAGTGAAAAATAACGTTAAAGTCTTGCTCTTCAAATATTTTGTTTATGGCTGCCGGATCTGAAACGTCGCAAGTATAGAATTTATCGATGAATTCGGAAATTTCTTCACCCGGTTTCTTGATGTCTGCAGCAACGATCTTGTAATTTTGGGAACGAAGTTTTTTAATTAATCCCGTACCGACTTCTCCCGAAATTCCTGTGATTAGTGCCTGAAGCATTTATATAACTTTTAGTTTTTTACCGACTTTTGCAAAGATTTGTATAGCTTTGTCTAACTGTTCCTTTGAGTGCCCTGCGGAGTTCATAATTCTGACTCTTGCCTTACCCTGAGCAACGGTTGGATAGACAATTGCTTTGGCAAAAAGGCCCTCTGCAAAAAGTTCTTTTGAAAAATCCTGTGCGAGTTTTGAATCCCCGAGCATTAAAGGAATGATGGGAGAAATACTTGTTCCGGTATCAAAACCAAGTTTTTTAAGACCTGCCCTTAGGTAGTCGGCGTTCTTCCAAAGCTTTTTAACCAACGTTCCCGATTTTGTCAGAAGTTTTACTGCTGCGATACAGGCGGCTACATCAGGGATAGTCATCGCACTTGAAAAAAGAAATGGCCGGCCACGTTGGGATAGCCACTCTATTATTTCAGTTTTTCCGGCTGCCATTCCGCCGACAACTCCAAAAGCTTTGCTCATGGTACCGACTTCTACATCGACTTCCCCATGAAGTTTAAAGTGGTCAACGATTCCGCGTCCGGAATCTCCCAGCACACCTTCGCCGTGGGCATCGTCCACCATCAGCATTGCGCCATACTTTGAACTAACTTTGTAAATCTTGTCTAAGGGGGCGATGTCACCGTCCATAGAAAAAACTCCGTCAGTGATGACCAGTTTTTTGGCTTTTTTGTCCGCAGCTTTTAATTTTGCTTCCAAGTCAGCTGGGTTAATGTGGGCATACCTCACTACTTCGGCCTTACTTAACCTGCAACCGTCAATGATACTGGCGTGATTTAGTTCGTCGGAAAAAATTAAATCACCCTCACCAACAAGTGCGGGGATAACGGCGATATTGGCACTAAATCCGCTCTGGAAAGTTATTACGGCTTCGGCCTTTTTAAACTTGGCAAGTGCCGCCTCAAGCTCTTTGTGTAAAATGGTTGTTCCGGCAATAGTTCTTACCGCAGCCGGGCCAATTCCGTACTTTTTAATAGCCTCAATTGCGGCCTTTTTCATCTCGGGGTTGTTGGCCAGGCCAAGATAGTTATTGGAACAAAAGTTCAGAAGTTTTTTTCCGTTTATTTTAACTTCTGGTCCGACCGCACTCTCAATGGTCAGGATATTGTTGTAGAGATGTTGGTCCTTTAGATCTTGGACTTGTTTTTTCAACCAGGTTAACGGCATATAGATCAGTGGATTATACAACGTTTGGGAAAAATAGTGAATTTGATGGTCTAATTAAGCTTCCAGATAAACCTTATATTTGATATAATCAGGCGTTCTTTGATATTCCCCCGTAGCTCAATGGTAGAGCGGCTTCCTGTCAAATAGGCAGCCTTCCGAAGTAATTCGGAATGAAAAATCAGGCTAATTCGGGGAAACCCTTAAACAAGGGTAATCCCGAGCTAAATCACGAAGGTGAAAATGTGTAGAGACTATATACCTGATCCCATGAGATAGTGTTTACATCTCACGAGAATGAGATAGTCCAAGCCTTTTGGTAACAGAAGGATTCTTGTAAGAAGAAGGTTCGTGGTCCGAATCCACGCGGGGGAGCTAGTTGTAACTTAATATACCAAGTTTGGCCTCATTTAGAACTTGGAGCCTGAAAAGCACGCCTTCTCTTATTTGATTTTCCCCTCTCGTTTTAAACGTTTTTCTGTATAACCTGTATGCAATGCCCCAAACCCTATCGTTAACAAGGAGGGAAGAGCCCATGCTTTAATTACCACTTGGGCTATTGGGTACAAGTCAGGATTTAATGAAGTAAGGCCTAAGCCTATTATTGTTCCGGCTTCAATTCCGCTAGCGACTGCACAAAGTCTATCTGCAAACACATCCATTATATCCGGCAAACCCATTTTTTGTCTTTCCATGCCTTGGTTTATACAGCAGTTGTCAGTAGCTGTCAATAAATTATCTATCAAATCGTTCAAAGGGTAGTAGAAGCAAGCCTCGGCCTCAAAGTGTAGTAGGTTCTGATACTGTCTATCACGCTGGGGGAATCGATAATGTTTGACCAGTCAGTTGTACGAAAATCGTTCCATTGAGCGAGCTGGATAGGCACGATTCGGGAAGGGTGGTTGGAAAAAAGACTTTGTTGTGATATTCTCCCTGTAGGTTTTTAATTCCTGCCCGTTATTAGGAGGTGGATAATTTATGAGCAAAGAGGGTACAAATAGATTTTTGGCAACATTAAACGAAATTTTTCAAAAAAAGGAGGTTGTCGTTTCTGGTATTGATGAAAGTAATCCTGACGATAGGGCATTAGCTTTGCAGGTTTCATTAAGAGGAAAGACTGAGGATGAATATGTTTCTATCGTGAACGATCTTTTTGCAGAGGCAGACGCCACAGAAAATTCTGCTGAAAAAGATCGTTTAAACGACCTTGCTGGTGACATAATGTCTATAGGAGAGTTGAATTTGGGAATTGACTGGAGCTAATTCTGGAGTAATAGTTTGGTTTCCTGGAGGATGGTGTCGGCTTGTTCTACGGTTGATACCCAGTTAACTGTACGAAAATCGTCCCATTGAGCGAGCTGAGTAGCCTCAATATTGACATCTTTTTGGATTGAAAGGACAATGTGTTTGTAAGGAGATATTTCTTATGGAACTCACAACAAGTCTTATTGTTTTTACTGCGATTGTTATATCCGTTAATAATTTCGTGTTGTTTTATGCCATTAAGAATAATGGAATACATTCAAAAATACACTCGGTTGGTATGATGATATTTTTTGATTAGTCTTATTGAAATAGTGGCAACTGGAATTTGGGGTTATCTCCACTTAAGAAAATAGGTTCTGAGTCCTTTTTTTGCTAAAATGGCACGAGTTTATGTATATCGTCGACATTGGCGGAACAGGGACCCGCTTGAACGGTATGGGTGTCCTGTTCAGATGTATAATGACGGAGTGGCTGGTGCCTGGGGAGCCAACCGGCACTTAATATACCAATAGATATGAATGAAGTATTGACAGCCTGGTATAGAAAGATTTTTGCCAGACCCTCTTTTTATAAATTTAACTTACATGTGTATAAATTAGCGCTTCGGGGTTTAGGTGTACTTAATTCAGAAGGACCTAAAGCTACAGGAGAGGCGTGGTTATGCAGGAAATTGAATCAAAAGATGCAGGTACGAACTGTAGTAGATGTGGGATCTAATTTGGACATATTCGGAATTAGTGAGTTCCCCGGGGCCGATATCTACGCGTGCGAACCCCATCCAGAGACTTTTTCAAAAATGTGTCAGAAATTTTCTGCAAAGGTGAAAAAAGGCAACCTGCATTTAATAAATATGGCATTAAGCGATCGTTCGGGAACGGCAAATCTTTGGGATTTTGCCGATGATGCCACTTTAAAACGCACTCAACCAACCTCAACTCTTTCTTCTCTGCAAAAAGCGGTAATTGAAGACATTCATGGACAGAAAGCTCAAAGCTACAAAGTAAAAGTTACAACTCTGGACACACTATCTTCCAGTTTAAACATCCAACACATTGATATCTTGAAGATTGATACGGAGGGGAATGAATTAAAAGTTTTAGAAGGAGGAAGAAACATGTTAAGACAGAAAAAAGTTGAAGTAATACAGTTTGAATTTAATGAGATGAATGTGATTTCCAGAACATTTTTTTACGACTTTGTAAAACTACTTCCGGATTACCGATTTTTCCGGTTATTACCTTCGGGACTATTGCCCATTACCGAATATCGGCCGATAACTCACGAAATATTCGGTTTTCAGAATATCTTGTGCGTGAGGAAAGAATTAAGCGAAAAGTTTAATTTGGAGAAATGAAGGCGATACTGTTAAGAGACCATAAAATTCTGAAAGGAATGCTAATGCTGTTTATATTAACGGCGTTTGTATTTCTGATTATTGGCGGAAGATGTGGGTGGTCTGGGATGAAAATGGTGAGAGGCATTTTAGATGGCAGATCGGATGAGTTTGAGAGGTACTACCCGGTGGTTAGGTGGTGCACGAACGGGCTGCCGTTTATGAATAAACTGGATAAGATTTTGAATGGAACCTATCTTGTTCTGTTGCAAAATAATACTGAGTTAAGGGCAACTGGAGGATTTCCGGGCAGTTATGCCAGAGTAACATTTGAAAACGGAGCATTAAAAAGTATGTCGGTCGAGGATTTGTACCAACCGGATGGTCAGTTGCTGGGTCATGTAGAACCACCGTATCCGATACAAGAGGCATTTTTACAAGGCTGGTTTAAATTACGGGATGCGAATTGGGATCCGGATTACGCGTCGGCCGCGGCAACAATGGACTGGTTTTTTGAAAAAGGCGGAGAAACAAAAGTGGATGGAATAGTGGCGGTAAATCTGGGACTTTTAACAAAGTGGTTGGAGATAATGGGGCCGGTTAAGGTCATGCCTTTTAATGAAACAGTGAACGCGAAGAACCTATATTCGTTGGCACAGGCTTACGCCCAAACCAAGATAACTGAAAATTCAACTCTAAAAAAAGAATTTATCGGGGCGGCCGGAGAGGCTCTTTGGGAAAGAACTAAAACCGCTGGTTGGATAGAGTTACTGAAACTGGGGTCGTTGATGATTGATCAGTTAAACAAAAAACAAATATTAATATGGACAAAAAATCAGGAGATACAGAAAGACGTAGTCAATGCTCACTGGGATGGCGGATTAACTTCGGGATGGGACGGAAGCGGAGATTATTTGTATGTAGTAGACAGTAATTTGGGAGCAAATAAAGCAGACTGTTGTATTGCCAGACAGGTAAAGTTAGATATTGAAAAAAACGGTGATGAAAGCCGTGAAACAATTTATCTGAAATGGCAAAATGAGGGGACTAGGCCGGTGTTATGGGGAGGAGTTTACAATGACTATGTGAGGGTGGTGCTGCCCAAATCCGCGGTTAGCGACCTGAAAGTAACAGTTGGCGGCAAAGTCCTTCGGGAAGCCACTGCCGAAGATTTTAGTATGCCTAATTCGCTCCGGAAAAGTAAATCGTTAGATATGTATGTAGTGGAGGAGAGGAGTACCCAAACTGAGGCTGAGTCGTTACAAATCGTGGGTTTTTGGCTACCGACAATAGATCTGGGGGGTACAGAAACGGCAGAGGTGGAACTGGTGAGTAAAAGAAATCCTCCGGGAAATTATAAAGTGTGGGTAAAAAGGCAGTCGGGAGTAGATTACCTGGACTTTCGAGCTCTGGGGAATGGGAAAATACTGGTAAATGAAAAAATACCTGCGGATAAAAGCTATCAATGGGGATTGTGATTTTGTTCCATCCGGCGAAAAAGTTGCTCCTGTGTTAAAATCATAGCCTCATTATGATTCAGGAAACCGAATTTTCTATCTGCCGGCCGGCTCCGGGTTATTGGTGTGTAGAATGTTGCACAAAAAAAGCGGACGGCTGTAATCCTTGTTGTATCTTAGGGAAGCTTGTGGATGGAAGTAGGGGATGTCTTGGCCATCAATCGATTAAGAATCCGGAATTACCCGAGTTAGGATCCTGCGTAGATTTTTTCTGTCATCCCGAAATTTTGGATGATCCGGATGAGGTAAAAAGAATCCATGAAGCCGTACTGGGAACGCCTCCGGGGGAATTCAAAATATCCGACTTTATCTCAAAATAGGAGCTATTTTTTCTTTGTTGAAGCTGCTTTCTTAACCGCCTTCTTAATTTTTGGAAGATCTATTTTATCGGCAATTTTTTCTGTTTTAGGTTCACCAACTTTTTTAGCGTCTGCTACAACAACTTTTTCTTCTTTTACAGCCGGAGTCTGAACATCTAAGGTAACGGCCTTGGGTTGCAAAATGTTTAGAATTTTATCGAGTTTGGCATTAATTGCACTTAAATCAGGTCCACCTTGTTCCTGGGGTGCACGAGGCCTGTCATCAAACCTTCTCGCTTCCCTGCCGCCATTTCCCATTTTCTCAAAACAGTCGCTACAATAGACCGGTTTACCGTTTGTAGGCCTGAAAGGTACCTGGCACGGCTTTCCGCAGTTACTACAAGTGGCATCGAACATTTGTCTGTCACCTCTGTCTCCGCCCCGACCAAAACTTGATCCTCCACCTCTGGAGAAGCCACCACGCCCTCCACCACGGCCAAAACCACCACGGTATCCGCCTGACCTGTTATCATCCCTGTTGAAGTCTCCCATAGTGCACGTATTGTATCATGTTTTTCCACTTGCACCTAATCTTCCCAACTGTTATATATTCAATTCAGAAATGTATAAAGAATATTTACGGGAAGCTTACGAATTTGCAGCCCGAAATAGTACCGATAAAAGCACTCAAAATGGGGCGATCTTGGTTAACGGAGAGGGAACGGTGGTTGCTTGGGGGGCAAACCGTTTTCCGAGAGGGGTAGTTGAAAGTCCCGAAAGATTGGAAAGGCCGGCGAAGTATTTATATGTCGTTCATGCAGAGCATTCTGCAGTGTTGGATGCCGCCAAAAGGGGTATAAAAACAGATGGTCTCACGATGTATGGCACCTGGGTTGCTTGTAATGACTGTGCAAAATCGATAATAGATTCCGGAATAGTCAAGGTAGTTGGACACAAAAAAACGATGGATGCGGCACCTGAGAGATGGTTGGAACCGATTCGGATAGCTAAACAAATGTTTATGGAGGCTGGAGTTGTCTATGAGATGTGGGATGGAGATATCGGGGAAGTTGAAGTGCTTTTTAACGGCGAAATGTTTCGTCCGTAAAAGCTTTTTCTTCAGGATACTTCAAACCAATCTATCGGGGTTTGGTCGTCAGGTTCACTGTTATAATTGACCGTAATTTCCTCACCTTTTTTGATCAGTCTGATGGCTCTGTAAACCATGCACTGAGTTTTAAAGTTTTGCTTCCAGTCTGCATTGGGGGAGAAGGAGTGGTTATAGATTGAACCAAAACCCAAAACTAAAGCTGCCCCCCGGGTACTGCGCCAGGGGTAAATATAGTAATTTAATAAAGTTTTTTCGAGATGTTTTCGTTCTTTTGGTGTAAAAGTTAGAACCGGAGCATTTTCTATCACTTCTCCGGCTTTGAAATCGTGTGCTGCGAAGACCCCACGCCCCTTTTTTGCTACTCTTTTTACCATGATGTTTTTTCTCATTGGATTAATAATACTGTCTAACAGACGTTTGGCAAAGAATCAAAACCTTCCCGGATGATATAATCGTGCCATGGAAAGATCCGCAATCATTCTGGCAGGAGGGTTTGGGGAAAGAACAAACGGAGTCTTGAAGAATACCCCAAAACTACTTATTAAGACTGCTGACAGTCAAACTATTTTAGATCATGTTTTTCAAGACTTAAATAAGAATGGTTTAGATACTTTAATTGTAACCAACGGCTTTTTTTATAGTGCAATTGCCGAATACGCCCATATTAATTACCCGGAAAGATCTTTGAAAATAATAAATGACGGTAAATTGTTACCCGGTGAAAGGCTGGGTGCTTTGGGAGATCTTCTTTTCGCTGTTGATTCCGAAAGGACTAAAACTAATGAGGATATTTTGGTTTTACCAAGCGATACGGCTTATTGGGAATCATTTTCCATGAAAGACTTCCTGGATTTTACCTCGCTTCACCCAGATAGTTTTGTAACTGTTGTTTATGACGTTGGGGATAGGGAAAAAATAAAGCGTAATCTCGGATGTGTGGCACTTGATAATGAGAATCGGATTATTGAATTCGAAGAAAAACCGGAAAATCCTAAATCCACACTTGCTATCGTTGCAATTTATCTTTTCCGCCCGGAACACATCAAGTTACTCCGTGAATTTAAAAAGTCGGGAGGAAATTTAAATTCGCCATCGAATATAATTCCGTTTTTAATGGGTCGGGGGGTAAAAATTTCGGCATTTTTGTCGAAAGGAAAAGTTGTGGATGCCAATGGCCCAAAGGAAGTTTCAGAAGCTATCGCCTACGGCAGAAAACAACCTTAACAATGAAGACTTGGCAGAGAATAAAAAATAATCCCAATCTATCGAACCAATATTTGGTTCGGGAAAAGGTGATTGATACGGTCAGGTCCTTTTTTAAAGACCAGGGCTTCCATGAAGTTTTTACACCAGTATTGGTTCCTATTCCTTCAATTGAACCCAATCTTGAAGTTTTTGAGACAGAACTTAGAACTTCGAAAGGTCTGAAACGCCGGGGGTTTTTAATTATGAGTCCTGAATTTTCGATAAAAAAACTTCTGGCGGCGGGAATAGGGAACTGTTTTGAGATAACGAGATGTTTTAGGAATGAAGAAGAAATCAGCAATTTACATAACCCTGAATTCACAATGCTCGAATGGTATAGGATAAATGCCGACTATACGGATGTAATGGAGGACTTTGAACGACTTTTTCGTGAAATTGTCAAAAAAGTAAATCCCAAAGCGGATTTGTCAAAATGGCGATATCAAAACGAGACTTATGATTTAAATTTGCCTTGGCCGAGAATCAGTTTCGAAGAAGCTTTCAAAAAATACGCAGGGAAAAACATAGATAGTGTTAAAGATGACGACTTTTATCAGATATTTTTTAATGAAATTGAACCAAAACTGAGGGAGAGTAGGAAACCCGCGATTATTTATGATTATCCGATCTCACAAGCGTCTCTCGCCCGCAAAAAAGCGTCTGATCCTCGGTTTGCAGAAAGATTTGAAGTTTTTTTGGCAGGAGTGGAACTTGGGAATTGTTTTTCGGAACTGACGGATGCGGTTGAACAAAAGAAACGTTTCGAGTCAGATCTGACTGAAAGAAAATCACAAGGAAGAACTGACTATCCAATCGATGAGAATTTAATTGAAGCCCTTAAGTCCGGTTTGCCGCCGGTGTCCGGGATTGCGGTGGGAGTTGACAGACTTATCATGCTTGCGGCAGATGTTCCCTCGGTTTCCGAAACCCTCTTTTTCCCTGGGGAGGAACTATTTGACCTCTGATAGTCGTATGACTTAAAATACGCGAAGTATATGGACACAATTAGCGCAGGTAACATTACAAAAGGAGGCTTTATTATTTTTAAAGGGGCCCCGGTTTTCATAACCAAGGCAGAGTTTATGTCGCCGGGAAAAGGATCTCCTGTGATGCGTATTAAATTTAAAAATGTCCAAACCGGTTCAGCGGGGGAGTTTACCTATAAAACCAGTGAAATTGTTGAAGTTGCAGAAGTTGAGAAGAAAGAGATGGAGTATCTGTACAGAGACGGGGACGAACTGGTATTTATGGATCCCAAATCGTACGATCAGGCCTCGATTCCTCTTACTTTAATAGAGGACCAATTCGGATATCTTTTACCAAATCTTAAGTGTTGGATAGTTTGGTATAAAGGCAAAGCAATTGGGGCAAACCTTCCGGCTCACGTAACTTTAACCGTTACAGACTCTCCGGATAGTGTAGCAGGCAATACTGTAAACGCTCCTAAAAAGACGGTTAAACTTGAAACCGGAATTGAAGCTCAGGTTCCTCTATTTATCAAAGTTGGAGAAAAAGTCCAACTTGATACGGCCACAGGCGAATACCTCGGAAGAGTAAAGTAAATAAAAAGTGCTACAATCGGGAAATTTATGGAAACCGAGCGTGCCGACAGGGTTCAAGTAGATCTTTCTTCAAAAAATCCTTTTGGTTTGACTTTCAAGGCACAGGATCATGACAGAAGTTTATTTATTGAAAGCCCTGCTGATTTTGGGGCAGATACACCTCTTTCTGCTCAAGAGCTTTTACGTACCGTGATGTTGGCACATCTTGTTATCCGCCATTTTCCAAAAGAAATCGAAACTAATTTTGGTGTCGATTATAAAGTTTTTCTGGATGAACTTTATGCGCATTACGGATTTTCTCCACCAAGGATAATTAAATCTTCCGAACAGGTTATACCAAAGCTTGTTGAAACGTTGGTAGAAAAGAACGATAAAATTTTATATGCAAATGCACACTCTGGAGGATTAGACTCGGTCTACCGAGCCGCAAAACTTCTCTCGGAGAATCGAAAAGTATTAATAACCCATCTCAGGAACCTCAATCCTAAGGGAAATTATAGAGAAGCTTTAGCAAGTAAAATTCAGGCAGATATTTTTAAAGTTCCTTACGAAGAGGTTAAATTGAGGAATGGGACAGATAATGGGGGTTCTTCCACAATGCGCACGCGCGATATGTTTTTGGCATTGGTGGTTGCAATGATGGGGGAGGGGTATGGCACCAAGAAAGTATTTATAGAGGGGGATATGCAGAGCGATCCATCTGCACATTTTAGTGAATATGCTCCGGCTTGGGACTTTTTTAATAAGTTGATTAAAGAGACTGGATTAAATTCACAAGTTGAAGGAATGGATGCGCATGATATTGAAACAGTGGGTGCTGTAATTAAGCTAGAATCCGAATTGGGAATTGATATCTTACCACTAGTGCAAAATTGTTTTTCTGCTGAATATCAGGTTTATACCCATCGAAGAAGGTGGGAGAAAGAAACACCGTTTATTAGTAAAAACAGTCCGGAACACTGGTGCGGAAGCTGCATAAAATGCAGAAGAATGACTTTGGGTCGGATTTACTACAAAGATCCAAAGTTGACTGGAATTCCAGCAGGTGAAGTTAATTTTTTTGTAAACGATACTTATAAATGGATTAAAAACTCTCCAGATAATAAAGATCTGATCTCAGAAAGCTTTTTGAAACACCTTGACAGGTTAGCCAAGTCCAACGTATAAATACCGCGCATGAATTTAGAAAGAATTGGGAATTCGGAAATACAAATATCAGAAGCAGAATTTGAACATATTCTTCCCAAAATTTGCGATGCTGAAATTTCTTATGATCCGGAGGGCTGGACTTTTAACAACCCTCTCTATGGAACATGTGTTCCGGTTTCTTTAGTGGCGAAAAAGATTTTTGGTGGGAGCCTGTTACGTGCGGATCTTAAAGATCTTCCAAGGTATAGGCATATGGAATTTCATTGGGTCAATCTTTTGAATGGGAGAATAATGGACTTTACACGGGCTCAATTTGGAGAAGAATATCCTGAGGGGATGGAATATGTGCGAAAGTCTCCATCATCCATTTTAAGACACACAGATGTTGCACGGAGAACATGCTTGCTCTACCAGCGTTTGTTGGGGGAAATGAAGGATTCCCAAATTTTGGGTGCCTTGACAGTTTGGTAAACCTGACGTATAAAAGACAATCATGTCTCTTGAAACCTGGCAAGCAAAATATCCGGTTTTTGAAAGTGGAAAATTTGAAAATTTATCTCTTCGTCAGATTGTTGGTTTAAGAAAAGAGATGGAGCCCCGTCCTTTTATCTGGTCAGCCCGTCTTTCATCCGGCCTTTTTGGATTAACAGGTTGTCCGGCAGGCAACAGTCCCCATGCACCCAAAGGTGAAAATGAGGTGCTTTTGGCATTGGGAGATAACGGTTTAAGGCAATTGATCGACATGGGATTTCTTCCCTGTCCTACTTGCCACCCTGAGGATACGGAAAACTTTTGGGAAAAAACAAAAGGTATAATCGGGTGCAATTACCCGGAGCTATCCGATACCAAACAGATTCTTGATAGGAATATTGTTCCATTTGACGCCAGAAGGGTTGAATGGGAGGTGGTTGCACCTTATTTATCCAAAATGCCTAATAGGCTTTATGTTTTACCTAATCTTGATGAGCAAGAGCTTGGAAAATTTAAACAAAGAATCAACGACATCGGATTTTCACTTCCTCCAACCGGTTTTTATGATCGCACCTCGCCAACACGGTTTACCGAATATATAATTAGATGATGATTCTTGAAATTACCGGCTGGTTGGGGACAGGTCTTATTCTTCTGGCATACCTTTTGGTCTCGATAAAAAAGATCGAACCGACATCAGGGAAATACCAACTCCTAAATTTATTTGGGGCGATTGGTGTTGGACTGAATTCACTGATTCATAGAGCGCTTCCTTCCGTTGGAATCAATCTGGCCTGGATACTTATTGCAATTTACGCCCTGGTTAGAAGTCGCAAAACTTCCTGATCTATCACTTTACAAATAAATATTTCATTATTTGCTATAGACGTAGAAAAAATCTTTGCTGTAGCCGGTTAAATAAGCCCTTGATCCATCTCTAAGATCTTTAGTTAAAGTTGAGGCCTTGTAACCACCCGACCCATTTGGCTCAAAAATATTAAATCTTACCCAAAACGGATTTATATCAAGCTGAATTGCATCGGTAGCCCCCGCCATTCTTAAAGCCTCGGCCAGACTTGCAGGAGAAAGATTATTGCCGACCGCATAAATTAGATTACCCTCCTTGGTTAATCCGATTCCGCTTCTCCAGGTAAAAATATCGGCATTGAAGGTTCTGCCCCAAAGTTTTTTGTTTTGTTCATTTTGGGCAAAGACTTGACCGTTTTCTACTAAAATTGGACAGTTTTGCCGAATGAAAGTGACATCTTTGCCCAAATCCTGGCCGGTGTAGTTGACTATCTTTAAAGATCCGTCCGTGTATCCCACCAAGGTTCCGACGTTGTTTTCAAGCGGAACATAGGTTTTATCACCGACGATCATGCCGTACATTCCGTCCCGGTATTGAAATCCGCCGTCAAAAGCGGCAACCAGTTTACCGCTTTTTACAACACCGTCAGGAATAATTCCGGGTCCAAAATTCCCAAGTTTTCCACCGGGCTCTTTTGTTCCGGCAACAACCCCTAAGATAAGCGGGTTTATATCCATCTGGAGTAATGTTACGTAAGCGTACGGACGGGACGGATCAGGCCTTACAAAAGTGTAAGCCATGACCTGTCTATCCGGGAAAAGTTTTAAGGGACGCTTCTGCCAGACACCCTCACCTGCCACTTTAGGAAGATTGCCGCTTATCGGGATAGGGGAGGATACGGAGCTCGCTATACCTTGATCACCAAACTGAGGCATATTCCCGTTATAGTTCCGATTGGTGATTTGTTGAACTTTGTCTGTCGTATTGAAGTACACCTTTTCCATGAATCCGACAAAAGTGTTACCAAGTATGGGGCGGAGATAGTTATCAGTAAATACGGCTGCATCGGCCGTATCAAACTTTACAAAAACAATTCCGGCCAAAAGCAGGCACAAAGATATAAAGACAACTATTTTTAAAAGTTTGTGATTTTTCACTTGAATATTATCATACCAGCTTTTTTTAACTATTTGAATTGAAAGTGCAGAAAAAGTAAACGGATTTGATGTAAAATGTTGAGGTTATGGCAATGCACAATTCCGATACCGACTTTTTCGGTAGGCAGGATGGGGAGCGAATCTTGTATGTTGTTAAACCTCACCGCCTTTCTCTCACAGTAAAACTTTTCAAAATCTATTTGATTGCATTAGCAGTTTTTGTAGTTTTGGCAATTTTAGGTGCCCAACTCCTATATTTAGATCTGTTTGTAATTGGAGGGATTGTTATTGCATTGATAATAGTCGTCGTAGGAACAAGAGTGGTAACCGATTATCAAAACAGGGATACGGCTTACATTACGGACAGACGTTTGATGCGTTTTGAACCAACAACCCTTTTTGCTACAAATCCAAGAGCACTAACCTGGGATGAAGTGGTAAAAGTAAAAACTTATCCCCCCAACGCTCTTTGGAAACAATTAGCTATTGGTAATGTGGTGGTTCATGCAAGGACTCCGGCGAGACCGGATGAACATACACCCGGGGTTACCGCTGCGGACGATATTGAACTAAAAGACGTTTATTATTATAAAGATCTGGGTAACTATATTGATAAAATACTTTTTACTTATAAGCAAAAACCAAAGGAGATGGAAAGTATCAGAGTTTTTGTTCCCAAGCCAAAAGGGGAAAGATATTGAAACAATTTAAAATTTAAAATTTAAAATTTTGGCAAAATTTTTCTTCCTGATGAAGGATACTAGCAATTCATAACTTCCAAAAAAGACTGTTGTATACATTAAGTCTCCAAGAAGAGTGTTTCTGAAAAAGGGAATGGCCAGGTAGTAGCATTCGGCGAGACCGGAAACGGATTTTGCATACATTGTTCCAAATACCCAAACTGAGAAATTGGTGATTACAAAAAAAAGAATTGATGAAAGAAGTGAGGCAAAAATAATATGCTTTGAATCTTTATGATTCTTGATCCAAAAACCCATAAAGACCGCTAGGAGAAAACTTCCATAGACGCTTAGTCTCATTGGTAGGTTGTCGAAACCAATAACTAAATCAGATAAAATCATCGCCGCTATCGGCAAAGTCAGCGCCTGCTTTTTATTTAAATAGACGCCGCCAAAGATTGCCATGGCAGTAATGGGGGCAAAGTTCGCCGGATGGGGGATAATTCGGGAAAAGACTCCGATTGCAACAAAAACTGCCGGTTGAGCGAGTTTAGTAATTAGTAATTTTCCATTCGATTTCGTCATGGTTATTTAGGGTATAGCTTCCCGCACCGACCTCCGCTTCTTTTCCGTTGACATCAAATTCCCAGAACTCGCGCTTTTTGGTATCCGCAATTCTGCTGTTTATGGAAATTACAAAAGCATCGGTTCCTGTTCCATTAGTAATTACGGTTGTTTTTGCTTCTGTTGCTTCAAGCGCTGTTTTACCGACAAAATTTGATATGTCGTAAGAAGTTGAATTGCCGTTTATATCAACTTTCAGACTGGCAAAAGACCAGTCATTATAATTGGCAGACTTTTGATTCTCGGGTGCGTGTTTGAACAGAACGAAACAAACAAAGAGGATTAGTACTGCCGGAAGAATAAATTTTAAATATTTTTTCATTTTCCTGCACGGGACTTGTTGGAAATTGGGCTCCGGATATAACGGTAGCGGCACTTCTGCAGATTTTCACTGCAATTCACCAATTGAGATCAATTTACCGATATTAGGTTAAGGCGTCAAGTGGCATATCTGAGCCCGGCGGTAATAAAGCGGTTAATTTGCGGGAATTTACTTTTACTTCGATTTGACAAACTAAATCTAAAGTGATATTTTGCGCTCATGACCAAAGGAAAAGACGTTTTAGCTGCCTTTATAGTCATTGTATTAATTATTGCCGGTGTTCTCATAGTCAAAGGGAAAGCAAAAACAAATAAGCCGCCAACACCCTCGACCACTCCAAGTGTGCAAGAAAAGATAGAGAATAAATTTAGAGGGCTGACTATTCCGCAAGGTACAGAAAATATTGACTTAACAAACGTCTCGGGTGGGGAAGGGATTGGAATCGCTACCAGGAATGAAATTGTGGCTGATTTACCGGTTTTACCCAAAGGAGAAATTTATCAGGGTTATTTGGAAAATCCGTCCGGGAAAACGGTCCTCCTGGGGACTTTGAAAATGGCAAAAGGTGGTTGGATTTTAAATTATGATTCTTCAAAATTCCCCGGTTACGATAAAGTAATCGTTGCGGTGGGCGCAAAACATATTCTTGAAGGCTCTTTCTAGACTTGAATGGCCGCATTAGGGTAATATAAAAGAGTGCAGACAATTATCTATTCCACAACAACTTGTCCTTACTGCAAAATGCTTAAGGATTATTTAAAAGAGAAGAATATTTCTTTTACAGAGAAATTAGTGGATATGGATGATGGGGCAAAGACAGAAATGATGATTTCATCCGGAGGGTTTTTGGGTGTTCCTTTTGTCCTCATCATTAAAGGTGATGGAACAAGAGAGACGGTTGTAGGTTTTGACAAAGGTAAGATAGACAAAATACTGGCTATTGAATAAATAAATGATATTTGTAAACTATAAAACTTTTGAGGAAAGTTCGGGGCCAAGGGCTCTCACACTGACCAGGATCCTTGAGGAAGTGGCTCACGCAAGTCAGGTGAAGATTATTCCTGTTGTTCAGATAATCGATGCGGAGGCTGTAATTTCTTCAACCACTCTTGAGGTTTGGATTCAACATGTGGATCCTTTAAATTATGGTCCCCACACGGGTTGGACTCTGCCGGAAGAGGCGGCAAAAATCGGCGTCTCGGGAGTTTTTTTAAACCACAGCGAGCATAAATTCAATGATTTTGAAGCCTTGAAGGCTGCAAATGAAACGTCCATGTCGGCAAATCTTAAAACTTTAATTTTCGCCGGAAGTTTGGATGAACTTAAGAAAATATGTCAGTTAGCTCCGACGTACGTTGCCTACGAGCCTCCTGAGCTGGTTGGATCGACTACAACTTCTGTGGCTAGAGCTCAACCGGAAATCATCTCACAAGCTTCAGAGATTGCCAGGGCGGCGGGTGAACCTTTGATAGTCGGAGCGGGAGTTTCGTCGATGGAGGACGTTAAAAAGAGTTTGGAACTCGGAGCGGTTGGAGTTGCCGTTGCGACAGCCGTAGTAAAAGCTACTGACCCTAAAGCAAAACTGTTAGAATTAACGGAGGGATTTAAATGAAAATATTTTTAGGTGCTGACCATAGAGGTTTCGCTTTCAAGAAAAAAATTGCACAGTGGCTTTTTGATATGGAATATCCTTGTCAGGACGTAGGAGCCTTTAATCTGGATCCGAACGACGACTACACAAAATATGCAGAAGAGGTTGCGTCCCTCGTTGCAAAGACAGAAGGGTCCAGGGGGGTGCTTCTTTGCGGTAGCGGAGTTGGGGTTGAGGTGGTCGCAAATAAGTATGATGGCATTCGGGCGGCGCTTGGAAAAGATGTTTTACAAGTGGAGGCTGGGCGGGGCCATGACGATATGAATGTCTTAGTCATCGCTGCCGACTTCACCAGTGAAAAAGAAGCCAAAGCAATGCTCATCGCCTTTTTGGAAACGAAGTTTTCAGAAAAGGCCAGATACGAAAGAAGGCTTCAGGAAATTGAGAAGATAGAGGAAAATAATTAAACATGGTTCTGCCCAAACTTACGGATTTGGATATTGCAGGGAGGAGGGTGCTTCTTAGACTAGATCTTGATACTAACCCCGACCCGAATGATTTAAGGATCAAAGCTTCGGAGGAAACTTTAAATTATCTAAAAGAAAAAGGATCGGAAATAATTATTATCGCCCACAAGGGTAGACCTGACGGTAAAGTTGACGAAAGCCTGAGTTTAAAACCTTTTCAGCCGATTTTTGATAAATGGGGAGCCGAAGTTAAAGAAAATCTGAGGTTTAATCCCGGCGAAGAATCAAATGACGAAAATTTTGCCAAAGAAATAGCCTCTTGGGGAGATGTTTATGTAAACGAGGCTTTTGCATCTTCCCATCGCGAACATGCATCGATCGTCAGCCTTCCAAAACTGCTGCCTCATGCGGCCGGATTTAGATTTATAAAAGAAGTTGAGAATCTAAGCCGGGTATTTGATAATGCAAAACACCCCGTCATTTTTCTTCTGAGTGGAGTCAAAGAAGACAAATTAAGTTATTTGGAAGGAATTAAAAAAATTGCGGATAAAGTTTTGATCGGCGGCAGACTCCCTGACTATATGGGTGACGAAAAACTTGTCAGTGTCCGTACAAGAGGCGAGAATGAACAGGTGATTGTCGGAAATCTTGTTATGGACAAGGAAGATATTACTCTCAATACGATCGAGAGGTTTAACAAAGAAACGGCAAAAGCCGGAACAATCATATTATCAGGTCCACTTGGAAAATATGAAAACGAGGGTCACCGGCAGGGGACAGAGAAAGTGTTCGGAGCCGTAGTAACATCCGGGGCTTTCAAAATAGCGGGTGGTGGGGATACGGAAAAGGCGATTAATTTATTGGGGCTGGGGAATCAATTTGATTGGATTTCGGTTGGCGGAGGAGCAATGCTCGAATTTTTAACAAAAAAGACACTCCCGGGAATTAAGGCTTTAACAGGGTGAGAAGTTTTTCTTCCGACCCCTGGCAATATTTGGAAAGAATCCTCAGATTTTTCTGAAATTTGTTTAAAGTCTTCGGATTTTCTATTATTTCTTTCAACTTCAGAGTAGCAAGTCGGGGATTTTCTTCGACATACCCGATCCGGTGTCTTTTTATAATTTTAAGATTTCCATTTTCCTGGCCTGAAATATGGGAAATTGCAAAAAACGGGGTCAGGGTTGCAACCGATTGGAACATGGTATTAGGCCCTGCTTTCCCCACAACCAAATCTGAAGCCCGAAGATAATCTTGCATCGACTCGGTGTAGGCAATGCCAACAATCTTCGGTCCGCGTATTTTTTCCGATAGGGATTTGAGAGTCTTTACCACATTAAACATCTGGGAGTTATTGCCGCAAAGAATTACTACTTGAATTTTATATCTCGGATTCAAAAAAGTACTTAATATTTTAAATATATTGAAAGTTCCTTCGCTTCCGCTGACAACGCAAAGTGTAAATAAGTTTGGATTTAATCCTAATTTCTTCCTGACCAATTTCCTACTTCGATTTTGTGCAAGGTAGTATTTTTTTTCTATAAACCAACCGATTGGAAGCCCTTTTGCTTTGGGCTCAAGAATTTTTAGTCTTTCCAATGAATGTTTATCGAAAGTGAGATTTTCTCCCGTTTCTGAAATGAGAATTCTACTGAAAGTCCAAGGATCGGCAAAAACATTGATAAACCTGAAGTTATACTGACTTTGTAATGATTCGAACGAGGAATTAAAGGCGAAATAGGTATTGATAACTATGTCGGGTTTTTGTCGCCTAACAGCCGATCTAATTTTTTCTTTATAACTTCTTTCTACGTAAGCATCAAACAACTTTTTAAGTATTTTAATCTCAGAAAATCCGAAGACAATTTTGAAAAAACTTGGGAAATATTTATAAATAAATTCATATGACACTTTTGAAAAAGGTTCAATACCGATAAAAACAATCTCGGTTATGTGATTCTTTCCGATTACTTCTTTTAATCCCTTTGCGATGATTCCATGTCCCCAGTCAGTTGATGTGATGAGAATTTTATTCATATCAAATTAACGTAATTCTCCATGTTTGGCATGTGAGAATTTTAGTCATCAGGCGTATTTTACATCTTTCACGCCTACTCCGTCTTTAGTGCCTTTGGCTGAATTGTTTTTAATGCTATTATGAATATATGATAAGCAAAGCTTGTCATATATTATTTAGAAAAATCAAAGAACATGATAAAAGTTGGAATTAATGGATTCGGGAGAATCGGAAGAATAGCTTTCAGAATTGGAATTCTCAAGCACCTTGACGAAATAGAGTTTGCTGCAATAAACACTTCGGGGAGTATGCCCGTATCCGGTTGGGCGCATTTAACAAATTACGACACGATGTATCGTGCATTTCAGTACAGGGTACAAAGTTCAAATATAAAAGATCCTAAAGAGGTTACGGACGAAGATCCGCTAATAGGGGAACTCATGGTTCCGGAAAGAAACGTCAAAGTTCCGGTTTTTGCCCAAAGAGATCCTGCTAAAATTCCTTGGGGGAAATACGGAGTGGATGTGGTAATTGAATCTACGGGTGTTTTTACTGACGAGGAAGGTGCCAAGAAACACGCAGTGGGGGGAGCCAAGAAAGTTGTAATTTCGGCCCCGGCAAAAGGCGGAAACGTAGCGACGTATATTATTAGTGTTAATGAAACAGATAATTTGCCCCAGATTCTTTCGAATTCCTCTTGTACAACAAATTGCATTGCTCCTGTAGCATCAGTTATCCATTCAAAGTTCGGAATTGAAAAAGCTCTGATGACGACGGTGCATAGTTATACCGATGACCAGAATTTACAGGATTCTTCCCACAAAGATTTAAGAAGGGCAAGAGCGGCTGCGCAAAATATCATTCCAACCTCAACCGGGGCAGCCATTTCAACGACAGAAACAATACCTGCGCTCAAAGGACTTTTTGACGGAACCAGTCTGAGAGTACCTACAACCACCGGTTCAATTACAGATTTTACCATGCTCCTTTCCAAAAATACGACGGTGGAAGAAATAAATAATGCATTTAAAGAAGCTGCAGAAAACCCCATATATAAGGGAATAATAGCAGTAACCGAGGAACCTTTAGTCTCAAGCGATATTATCGGGAGAAGTGAATCAGCAATAGTAGACCTGAGCTTAACCCAGGTCGTTGCGGGAAATTTGATCAAAGTTTTCATCTGGTATGATAACGAATGGGGATATGCAAATAGACTTGTGGAACAAGTGATTCGTGTCGGACGAACCCTGGAAGGAAATAAGGCCCCTACGGATCCTTTAACTCTATCTTATAAATCCTAGTTTTCAATTTCCAAATAATGGACGAAAAGAACAAGTACGCCGGTAGAAGATTTATCAAAAATGTTGCCTTTTTTGGCGACGCCGACATATCCGAAACGGACGAGACTTATAAAGCTGCTTTTGATGTGGCTGAGTCACTGGCCGCAGAAGGGTATGTGATAGTAGATGGAGGAGGTCCCGGGGTGATGGAGGCGGCAACAAGCGGAGCCGTCAAAGGTGGAGGGAAAACAATAAGTGTTACTTTTGATCCGGTAAACGCTCCCGGATACGAGGGAAAGTATATTAAAAATGTCACAAATACGGAAGTTGTGACAACAAATTATATTGAACGCATGTTCAAACTCATGGAATATGGGGACATTTTTATAATTTTTAAAGGCGGAAGCGGAACAATCTCGGAATTTGGTGCCGCTTGGGCCTTGGCCAAACTTTATTACGGGCACCACAAACCCTTTATTCTTTACGGGGACTTTTGGACGGAAATTATTGACGTTATCAGGCGGAACATGAATATAGATTCTAAAGAATACAGTGTTTTTGAAATATGCAGAAATAAAGAAGAAGTCTTGCGGACGATCCAGAAATTTGAACTAAAAATTACCACTCGTGATCACTCAAAAGATAAGGACGGGGATAAATATGACAAAGCTTTCATCGATTGAACTTCAGGAAACATCAAAGCGGGTCCGTATGGACGTTATTAAGATGATATATGAAGCCGGAAGTGGGCACCCCGGAGGATCTCTCAGCTGCGTTGAAATAATGGTTGCACTTTACTCTGGAATAATGGAAGATCGGGACCATTTTTTCCTATCAAACGGCCATGTTTGTCCGGCTTTATATTCAGTTATGGCAGAAAAGGGAATAATCGAGAAAAAACTACTTTCAACTTATGCCCAATTGGGTTCACCACTTCAGGGACATCCGGAGAGAACGAGATTGAAAGGAATTGAAAACACATCGGGACCTCTGGGCCTTGGTTTAGCACAGGCTTCAGGATACGCCGCAATTAAGAAAGATTCATATATCTATTGTATGACCAGCGACGGAGAACATGATGAAGGAAATCATTGGGAAGCGGTTATGTTTGCTGCAAAATATAACTTAAATAATTTAATCCAGATTATTGACAGAAACAGAATCCAGATAGAAGGAACTGTCGAGGAAATAATGCCGCTTGGGAATTTAATCGGCAGATACAAATCTTTTAATTGGAACGTGTTTGAGATTGATGGTCACAACTTCAATGAAATTATTGATGCGGCGGGAAAAGCTAAAAAGGAAGCTAAAAATCCCTCAGTAATAGTCGCAAATACCGTCTTTGGCAGGGGAGTCTCCTTTATGGAGGGAAACCCTGACTGGCATGCCAGAGCGCCGAATGAAGAGGAATACAAAAAAGCCATGGAGGAATTAAGTAATGAATAAAGATCTTTTCTCAATAAGAGATGGATTTGGAGAAGCATTGGTTGAACTTGGAAGTAAAAACCCGGATGTTGTCGTCTTGACTGCCGATCTTGCGGATTCGACACGAGTTAAAGATTTTGCCAGTAAGTTTCCCGACAGGTTTTTTCAAGTTGGAGTAGCAGAACAGGGTTTGGTAACGATTGCAGCCGGAATGGCCGAAGCCGGAAAAATTCCGTTTACAACCAGCTATGCAGTCTTTTCTCCAGGCAGAACTTGGGAGCAAATAAAAGTTACGGCGGCGCTTAACAATGTTCCTGTAAAAATTGTGGGTGCTCACGCAGGTTTTGGTGCTTCAATGTATGGTGCAACTCACGAATCTCTCGAAGATATTGCTCTCATGCGGGTGATTCCAAACATGGTCGTAGTTTCGCCTTGTGATTATGAAGAAGCAAGGAAAGCAACTTTTGCAATCGCGGAAAACGGAAAGCCTTCGTATTTGAGATTGTCCCGTCCGGAATCACCAATTCTTACAAAATCGGGTGACAAATTTGAGGTAGGTAAAGCAAATATTTTATATGAAGGCAAAAACCCGCAAGTTGCGATAATCGGTTGCGGCCCGGTTCTTTCGGAAGCTTTGGCTGCCGCCAGTGAACTAAAAAACATGGGAATTGAAACTATGGTTATTAATAGTCACACAATTAAACCCATCGATGATATTGCAATCACAAATGCTGCGAGAATTTGTGGTGCGATCGTTACGGTCGAAGAACACCAGGTAATGGGGGGGTTGGGGAGTGCGGTTGCTGAAGTGGTTGCCCAAGGCCACATCGTCCCAATTGAATTTATCGGGGTCAAAGATTCATTTGGAGAATCGGCTAGAGATTATAACGAACTTTGGCAGAAGTTTTGCTTGAAAAAAGAAAATATTATCGAAGCTGTTGAGAAAGTTATTATCAGGAAGAACGCATAGTTTAAAGGGGGTGATAATTATGGGAAATTTGAAAGTACAGAAAAAGGATGGAACCGTCGAAGACTTTGACCGTTCTAAGATTAAAAACGGGATTCTCAGTTCCGGAGCGCCGGAAGATCAGGCGGAAAATGTTACCGCGCAAATAGAAAATTGGGCAACTACGGCAGCGGTGGATGGAGTTATAAAAGCGCTGGATATTAAAATGAAGCTTTTGGAACTCCTGGACGAAATTAATCCGGCTGCAAAAGCCACCTTCGAAAATTATAAGAAAGCATAGATCAACTCACGTAGAAATCGGGGAAATTATAAGTTACTGTGTGGAAGTGAAACTTCTAAAGTACTTCCATTCATCCTGCTCTTTGCCGCCAATTTTGCATATTCCGGATTGACCGATGCTATTTTCAATTATTTTTTCTTCCCCGCCCATGCAAACGCAGAAAACCGAAGCGGGATTTGCCATACAAGGAACCAAGCCTTGGCAGGAAGTTTTTGTTATACAATCGCGGACCTTACTGCTGGCCGCATCAGTGAATTCGAAAGTGGAAAGAACCTGTTCAAATGTTTGTTTGAATGAATCATCCGCCTGAAGGTAAGCAAATACCACAATTTCACTTTGATCAAATTTGGGGAGATAGTAATAAGCTTGGCCTCCGTCTTTGGAAACCAAAACTACACCGTTTGAGAGCTGCACCTTTGTGGGATTTCTCATTCCCGTGAACTTTGCAGCATTCATCGCAGCAATTTCCTTATCTACGTATTTATCAAAATTTACCGTACCGAGTTTGGTGACTATATACACTGAAAATCCGTCGAAGTGGGCATCGGTTCCCATGTGAATTGTCTTTGGATCGGTAAACGACCGGAGGGCGGTGACTGTTCCCGTTGCCGGTCCGGAAATTGATCCTTGGCCGCCGAAACTCGACGGAAATTTAAATGAAAAATAGTATTTTAAATTTGTATACGTTAACCAACCGGCCATCAAACCGGGAGTTGCGGCCGGGGTAGGTGAGACCTGAACCTTGAATAAATTATTTTTGCGGCCGAAAAACCCAATTATAAGAAGGACTATAAAAAGTAAAATTGCGATTGATGTGAATCTACTCTTAGGAAGATGCTTAACACGGCCTTTTTGTTTCATAACAGTTTCAAGGATACCACGAATTTTCAATTCGTGGAGGAATTGAACCTGATATATCATCCTCCTTCAAGGAAAACCGCATATTTTAGTATGCGGAGGATGTTATTGGAGATTAACCGGTACTTCGAATGTTTGGGCTTTTTCAGGGTCGCCACTGGGATTATCGTTTTCAAGAATTAAGTTTCCGGATCCTGTTGCGCCTTTAAATATTAAAGTAGCGGAAAAATCTATTGGTTTTCCCGATTGCCAGCTTCCCGCAATAGTTTCTTTAGCTTGTCCCTGAACGATTAATTTTTGGTTGGCGTCAACCAATTTTATAGGGAAAACTCCTTCGAACATCCAGCCTGCGGGTACCGTACCGGTAACAGTTAGCGGACTTGCAACTTTTGAATTTGAGACGGGTGAAGTAACTTTCGGTCCTGACGTAGCCGAGTCTGTAAACTTAAAAGTGGAGAGGATTTGATCAAAAATTTGTTTGTCATTTAGGTTATCGCCCCATTGTTGTAAAACAAGAGTACCCTTATCCAGATTAAATACAACTTCTTGAGATTCCTTTTGACCGAACAAAGGACCATCGGATTCATCGTAAATATACATTTTTCTGGTGGCAGTTTTGCCGCCAACAACCACCTGCTGACTGGTATTGGGTGCCTTAACCTCTTTATATTGACCTGGTTTATATCCAACCACTCCAACTTTGTAAGTTACATCTGTTCCATTTGGACAGTTAAATCCAAAACTGAAGAATCTTATTCCCTCGCTTTCGGTTGTATAACTTGGGCAAGGGGTTAATTTGTCTTGCGGATATTTCAACGAAATTTCCCAATAATTATTTGTATATGTTTTCCAATCCGCAGCTGGGTCTGCTGTGGCGGTTGGGGAGGGAACAAAGGGGCCTAAAATTGTTCCTTTCGGGCTCAGGTAATCTCTGTAAACAAAAAAGCCTATCACAGTTAACAAGATTAATATCAAAATTATTATTAATGCCGAGCCTTTTTGTTTCATTGATTTGTACTAAATGAACAAGTGTATGTTGGTGATGGCCCACAAGGTCCAGTTGTATGTCTGCAGACGTCAACATTATCTTCAAATTTTCCTCCGTAGGTTGTACAAAATGTTTGAAGTTGTGTTTTGGTTGCACCACCTTCGTCGCACTCTTTGTAAATGTCGTCCCAAGCCTTGCTGGAACCTTCTAACACAATACAAGCAGATTTAATGGTGTTTAATGTTGAAGGAGTCGTGCTCACAGCAGGCATAAACTTAAAAGTGGAGAGGATTTGGTTGGAATAAAGTTCTGTTGTATTGTCGTCAATGGTAGACTCAATTGTTATAACGTAGCCAATTTTATTATTTACAAAATATAAAAGTGTTGATCCATTTGGTCCACATGGAGTATTTTTGAATATTAACCCATTGATAGAATCAATCTTGTAAGCTGTGCCACTCGCCGGCGTGACAGAGGTACAACTGCTATTTGCACTAACAAATGCTTGTAAATCAGAGGAGGTGTCCTTGTGCATGATAGTTATGGAAAAATTACCATTCGTGCTTTCGACTACTGATGATATAATTTGGACCGTGTTTGGAGCTGGTGAAGAAACCCCGTCCACTCCGCTGACTGTTTTGTTTTCATTTATTTTATAGTCCTGAGGATATTTAAACGAATACTTACCATTACTATCAGTATATGTTTTCCAGTTTGCAGTCGGATCTGCTGTGGCTGCCGGGGTGGGGGAAGATGTTGGTTGTGATTGATAGTTTGCCAGCATATTTTTTAATTGTTGATTTTGATAATAAAGAAAAACAATTGCGCCGAGAGCCAGGAGTATAAATATAGCTACAGATATGATTGTTACCGGACTAATTTCCTTAAACGGAGAAGTTTTTGGAACGACAGGCTCCTCGGGTTCTGGCGGCGGGACATTTGGTGCTTGGGGATCCATACACAAATATTGTACACTAATAACGAACTGCCGTGGAAGAAACAATAAAAAAACTACTGGCTGACGGACGCGGACTCCTTGCTGCCGACGAAAGCACACACACTATCGAAAAAAGGTTTGCTGCCTTAGGACTTACTTCGACTCCTGAACTAAATAAAAAATACAGAGAAATGCTTTTCACAGCGCCCGGAATTGAAAATTATATTAGCGGAGTAATCTTGTTTGACGAAACGGTGAGGCAAAATTTGCAAAAAATACTGGAGGAAAAGGGAATTGTCCCGGGAATTAAAGTTGACGGAGGGTTGGAACCGTTTGATAACAGTGAAGAACAAATAACAAAAGTACCTGAAAATCTTGAAGGGAAGTTAGGGGAGTATTTTGGAATGGGAATGAGGTTTACTAAGTGGAGGGCGGCAATTAAAATATCCGACATTTTTCCGACAGATTCGTTTTTGGAAGAGGATTTGGATAGAATGGTCCGGTTCGCGGGAATTTCCCAGGAGAAAGGTTTCATACCTCTCGTCGAGCCTGAGGTTTTGCTGGACGGGAACCATACAACTACAAGGTGTGCGGAGATTTCAGTAAAAGTTTGGCAGATTCTCTTCGAAAAATTGAATGCAGCCAATATCGATCTGAAAAATTTGATTCTTAAAACAAATATGGTTCTTCCGGGGAAGGATAGCGGTATTAAAGCTGCCCCTTTGGAGGTAGCTGAGGCGACACTAAGATCGTTGAGAAAATCGGTTCCACCGGACATGGGAGGTATTGTTTTTCTTTCCGGGGGACAAACGCCGGATGAAGCTACTAATAATCTAAATGAAATCGTAAAGAGAAGGGGTGATGCTCCTTGGCCGATTTCCTTTTCTTTTTCGAGGGCGCTTCAGGAGGAAACAATGAAAGAGTGGTTAGGAAAGGACGAAAACGTTGGGCCGGCTCAAAAGACTTTTTTAAACAGATTGATAATGGTTTCAAAAGCAAGAAATGGACAACTTTGATTTATTAAGTATCGGAGACGCATCGATTGATACATTCATGACTCCGCTCGAAAGCGAAACCCTTTGTTCGATTGACAAAAAACAGTGTTTGATCGCTTTTAATTACGGTGATAAAATTCCTGTCAAGAATCTTGAATTTTCTATTGGCGGAAACGCGGCCAATAATGCGGTCGGAACTAAAAGATTGGGAATCAACACCTCGATAGTGATAACTTTGGGGCAAGATAGTGTAGGTGAAATGATAGTAACACGACTTAAGAATGAGGGAGTCGATCCGACTTACATAATAGAACAACCCGGAACAACCTCGAACTATTCGACGATCATTAATTATTCGGGTGAAAGAACTATTTTTGTTTATCACGCGCCTCGCTCATACGAATTTCCTGTACAGTTGCCTTTAGTTCCCTGGGTTTACCTCACGTCAATGGGAGAAAGCTTCAGACCTTTTTATAACCACATGACTGAATGGTTGACTCAAAACCCCTCAGTGAAGTTGGCTTTTAATCCCGGAAGTTGGCAACTTAGAGAAGGTTATGATTCTATTAAAGATGTGATAACTCGGACACACATTACCTTTGTAAACCGGGAAGAGGCGGAGAAATTAACCAATTTTGGTGAATCGGCAGCGAAAGACAGAGAACTTCTCGTAGCATTAAATAAATTGGGACCGAAAATTTGTGTGATTACCGACGGGGCAAACGGAGCCATTGCCTATGACAGCATCAACGGCAAATTTATGAAAGTGGGAGTTTTACCGGTTGATGCCTATGAGAGAACCGGGGCGGGGGATGCTTTCGGATCGGGATGCCTTTCCGCTCTGATACACGGAAAAAATCTTGATGAAGCTTTGCTTTGGGGGACATGCAACTCGGCTTCAGTTATCGGTTATACAGGAAGCCAAAAAGGGCTTTTAAAACTTGAAGAAATGGATGAATGGTTGGCAAGATGCGGAAGCAGCGGGACAAAAGTTGTACAATTTTAATAACATGCGAATTTTTGTTACAAGACAAATTCCGGGTGATTCCCTGGAAAAATTAAAAGTAGACGGGAATGAGGTCACGATCTCGGAATTTGACAGACCCCTGACTCCCGAAGAACTTTTGGCAAAGTCGAGTGGAGCCGATGCGCTTCTTTCCCTTCTCACGGACAGAATTGACGGGGATTTGATGGATGCAATCGGGCCGCAACTGAAGATTATTTCCAATTATGCAGTCGGCTTTGACAATGTCGATGTTAAGGCGGCATCCGACCGCGGGATAATTGTGACCAATACTCCGAGCGACGAGGTCAACGAAGCCGTAGCTGAGCATACGTGGGCCTTGATCCTAGCTTTGGCGAGAAAAGTTGTCGAATCGGATGAATTTATCAGACAGGAAGGATATTTTACAGGCAAAGGAGGTTATAAAGGTTGGGAGCCGGATCTTTTCCTCGGGTCTTCCATCATCGGGAAAACTTTAGGGATAGTCGGTTTGGGGAGAATCGGATCAATGGTTGCCAGGCGTGCCAAAGGTTACAACATGACGGTTCTTTATAATAAACACACTCCGGATCCCGCGGCTGAAGCGGAATTGGGAGTCAAATTTGCAAACATCGACGAACTTTTGAGTCAAAGCGATTTCGTTTCCATTCATCTTCCTTTGACTGAGGAAACGAGACATATGATTAACAAAGAAAATTTATCTAAATTTAAAAAAGGTTCCTATCTGGTCAATACCGCCAGAGGCCCGATCATTGCCGAAGCGGATTTAGTTGAGGCACTCAAAAACGGACAGCTTGGTGGCGCCGCGCTTGATGTTTTTGATAACGAACCGGATATAAGTCCGGAGCTTATTGCCATGCCCAATGTTATTATGACTCCGCATATTGCCAGCGCGACTTTTGAAGCGAGAGCCAAAATGGGAGAACAGGCAGTTGCCGCAATTCTTGATACTTTCACCGGAACCAAGCCTCAAAATATGGTTGATGAAAAAGTTTGGGACACCCGACGCAAGTGATTCAATAACTTCTGATAAACTTCCGGCAGGTTGCAGTGTCGGGTTTTATCATTCGAAACTGCTGGTTAAATGATAAAATAGATTCATGGCAATTTTTGGAAGGAATAAAGATGAGGAATTTGAAGATGAGGATGATTTTAGTGAGGAAGAAGATAGAGGGGATCGAAAATTTACGAAGAAGTTTCGTGACTTAAACCCTAAAAACAAAAAGAAGAGGAAAGAACCTCCCAAACCCTGGGGGAAAAAGGAGAGGGTATTAGTTCTGGTGATCCTACTTGTTACGGTTATTGTTTCAGGGGTACTGGCGTTTGGGGCAGGTAATAAAGGTGCAATTCAACTGGGCTTACCCAAATTTGATATTAACTCTTTGAATATCTTTAAAGAAGAAACTATAATAGTCGGAAAGAAATAAGTTTTATGAAAAAACTTTCGTCACCCTTTGATTTAATTAAAAAATCCGTAAACATATTTTTAAAAAAGGAGAATCTTCTTTTCTTGGCTAAAATTTATGCACCGGTTGCGTTTTTTTCCGTGTTATCAATCGCCCAATCCTTTTTACCGGCCTCGGTCATTAACTCAAAGTCTGTTTTGTTGGTTATTTTAATGGTCTTTATTCAAATACTTTATGTTCTTGTCAGTGTATTTGTTACCGCATCGGGAATAGTTGCTTTAGGCAGAGTCGTCGATGGTAAAGAACTCTCTGTGAAGAAGGTTTACAAATCCGCCTGGAAGACTTATTGGATATTCCTTCTCTTAAGCATCGTTCTCTTTCTGGCCTATCTGTTTGGTTTTGTATTACTGATTGTTCCGGGTCTCTTGTTTGTGGTTTGGTTTGCTTTTAGCCGGTTCGTCATGATTGAAAAGGGTTTTGGAGTTAAGGTATCTCTTTTGAAAAGTAAATATTTGGTCAAGGGTATTTATTGGAAGATTTTGGGCAGATTGATAATAATTGGGGTCTTCATGATCGTTGTCGAAATAGTTTTAAGCATAATTCCTTATGGAATAGGTGCTGTTCTGACCAGTCTTTGTGGTGGGCTTTTTATGCTTCCGTTGTATCTTTTGTACAAAGAAATCAGCGAGTGATTTGGGTATTTACTCCATTGTCCAGTATTTTGCCTCCGGGGACAGGTGTGGAACTAATAATTTTTTGAATTTGATCCGGCGTGCAGTATTTTACTGGTCTTGTCTCATCCAAAAACCATTCCTGTTTTGTGGGGCAGCTGTCGCAAGGGAGGGTTCCCGTGATAGAGCAGATGTTTATTTTACTTACTCCATCGGGCACTTTCCAATCAATAGAAGGTTCATTATTTAATATTGCCGACATAATTTTATTCCAGATGGGGGAAGCACCTGTTACACCTGAAGCAACATGGCTCATGGGAGAGTTGTCGTTATTGCCAACCCAAGTCAGAACCAGATAGTTTTGGTTATATCCCACAGTCCAGTTATCCCGAAGATCATTACTGGTACCGGTTTTTACTGCCACTTCAGGATGATCTTTGATAACAAGATAAGAATAACTTCCGAATTCGGGTGCACGGGCATTATTATCTTTCAAAATATCGGTTAGTAAAAATGCAACTCTGGGATCAATTTCCTGGTTTACTGTTGGACTATTTTTTTCCAGAACTTTGCCCTTGTAATCTTTGACCTCCAAAATCGGAAGAAGATCGGGACGTTTTCCATAATTGGCAACTGTTGAATATACCCTTGAAAGATCGAGCGCGGTTACTGCGCCTCCACCCAATGTTAAAGATAAACCGTAGTCTGAAGGATCTGTCCAAGTTGTGATTCCCATTTTTTGTCCCTCGGTGATCATTTTGGCAACGCCGTACGAAGCCAATACTTTTACCGCAGGAATGTTTCTACTTTGAGCCAGGGCACTTCGGAGTGGTATTGGACCTCTGAATTGACCATCATAATTGACAGGGGAATAAGGAGTAGTACCTGCGGTTACGTAAGTGATTGGTGAATCATCAATTATAGTTGCCGGAGTGTAACCGTTACTTAGGGCGTAAGCATAGTTAACAACTTTAATTGAACTTCCGGGTTGTCTTAGGCTGGTTGTTACATTAACCTGTCCGTCATAAGCTGCATCAAAATAATTTTTTGATCCGACCATTGCTAATATCTCTCCCGTCTGCGGATTGACCACTAATGCAGCGCCGTTACCTACATGCAAACCGCCTAGCTTTGCCACTTCACTTTGCACAACCTGTTCGGCAGTTTCCTGAATGGATAAGTCAAGACTGGTGGTAACTTCCAATCCTCCTTTTTCAACCATGTCCTCTCCGTATTTGTCAACCAGAAGCTGCCTGATATACATAACAAAATGCGGAGACTTAATCGGGGTTTTATCTGATACGAAATTTAACTTTTCATTCTCTGCTGCCTGCTCTTGACTTTGGGTAATAAATTTATTTACTACCATAAGATGCAATACCTCTTTTTGTCTTTGAATAGCAAGATCCGGGTTGGAGCCAAACGGAGAATAACTTGTCGGGCTTTTAGGAAGTCCCGCCAAAAGCGCTGCCTCGGCTAAATCAAGGTCTTCGACATTTTTTCCAAAATATGACTCGGAAGCTTCCTCTATTCCGTAGGCGGTTCCTCCGTAACTGACCTCATTGAGATACATTTCCAAAATCTTATCCTTGGTATAAGTTGTTTCGACTTCCATTGAAAGAATAAGTTCTTTTATCTTACGTGTGATTGTTTTTTCCGGGGTAAGAAGTGTATTTTTAACCAGTTGCTGTGTGATTGTTGAGCCGCCCTGTAGAGAACCCGTTTGAATATTCTGGATAATTGCCCTGAAAGTTCCCTTGATTGAAAAACCGGGATTTGAATAAAATTCTGCGTCCTCTGCAGCCAGTGTTGCCAGTCTGGCATTCAGGGGAATCCGCGTTAGAGGAACGATGGTTCTATTTTGATCCTTGTATATTTTATATAAAAGATTTCCATCTCTGTCATATATCTTAGTTGAAACATCAGGTTGTCTTGATTCAAGTTCTTTGGGGGACGGAAGACCTCTAAAGACGGCAAAATAAGAATATAAAACCAGAGAGATGGCGGCGAGACAGATAATAATTACTCTTACACTGATTTTTAGTTGGAGTTTTTGTAGGCGTGTTAGTTTTCTGGTGAAAAATTTTTTAAATTTGGCCAGTGTTTTCAGTTCAAAAAGTGTGATTTTAAGTTCCTCGAGCTTGAGCTTAGGACTGATTTTTGGGACGTTGATAGCAGGAAGCTTAAATTTTGGTAATTTTACCTTGGGAAAACTTAATCTTTTGTAGATAATTCTTGATTTTATTTTTTTCCGCTTTTTACCTTTTCGGCTGAATGCATAAAATAATAAACCAAGAATAATAACCAGACGTGATAAGACAAAATAAATTGGTTTCCCGGTTAGGATCAAAATACGCTTAATAGCCTTGATCATTTTTCGGAATTGTAGCAGTAAATTGAAAGGAAAGACAGGCCAAGCACCTAAACGCTTAAAAGCGGTTAAATGTTTTTGTCTATTCCTTTGAACGCAATATCAAAACCTTGGAACCTTGACCATTTTGTGTGGGCCTCGACAAGGGCGATTATGTCAGCAGGCTTATTTATGATCCATTTCTTACCTGGCTCCAGAGAGAGCGTCAAAGTCCATTCTGCAGGCATCCAATATGGGGCTCCCATGTCGCTGTCTTTCTCAAAACTCGAGAATTCGGAGACAACATAGTGGTTGCCTTCTCTTTGCAGGATTAGGGTAACGATATAATCTTCATTTCCCATCATGGCTTGGAGTTGGATTTTGTTATCGTTGTCTCCAAGGATTGTCTTAAGCCATCCGTTCGACCTCTGCACTATCGCCCCAAAAGTTTTGCGAATAATTTGAGCGAAAGTTGAGTTCCTCGGATCATTACTAATCAGTGGGGTTTTTAACATATCTCACCTTCTACTTTCTGTGCTTGGCCTGTCAACGAGCAGAGCATATTAACACAGAATGCCAAGAATAACCAAATCTACAAGTTACTGCCCCGGTGTTGGAGAAGCCGACAGAATTGTGGTTTGGGGGAGTGGATATTTTAAAGTTGCCGATTCCGAAGCGATGGGACAATTGAGACAATACATAGTTCCATCCGGGTCGGTATAGACAGGGTGATTTTCAGTGTGGGTTTGGTCGGGAGGGTCATTTGACCCCGCAAGCTGCCCTGTGGCATTATTGATTTGAACATCCTGATTAACCACATTAGATGTAGTTGGTACGGTTCCTGCCAGGAAATATTCAAATCTGGTTGGACAACCCGGGTTTGCAGGGTCGGAGGATGGTGCTCCACCCGTATCTGCACAAATCGTTGCTCCGACAACTCCATCGGGCTGAGCCGGCCATGCGTGTCCTTTTTCGTTCGAGTCGTAAGCCCCTTTTTCAGCCTTAGTCAAAACGGCTTTCATAATTTTATTCCAAATAGGTGAAGCGCCGGAAACTCCTGAGACCGCGCCGCTCATCGGCGTATTGTCGTTATTACCAACCCAAGTAACTACAACTGCATCGGCAGTGTAACCTATCGTCCAATTATCGCGTCTATCATTTGTAGTTCCGGTTTTAACCGAAACTTCAGGATGTCCTGACACGTTTAGATATGAAGAGGGGCCGAAGGCTGCACTTCTGGCGTTGTTATCCAGTAGGATGTGGGATATTAAAAAAGTTACAGTTGGATCAAGTACTCTTGTACCTGTAAGTGTATTTTTTGTTGGGTCATATTCCTCCAGAGTGTTTCCTTTCCAATCGGTTACTTTGGTTATAGCAACGAGAGGTTGTTGAATTCCCTGATTTGCGAATACTCCAAATGCGACCGCCATATCGAAGGGTCTAACAAGTAGCCCGCCGAGAGTTGCGGAAAGTCCGTAACCGCTTGGATCGATTAAAGTGGTCAAACCCATGGTTTTAGCAAAATTTATAAAATTTTCTATTCCGTTCAAGGCAAGAACCTTAACCGCCGGAATGTTATAAGAATTTCCGAGCGCAAATCTTGCCTCAACAAGCCCGTGGAAAGTACCGTCATAGTTTACAGGGCAATAACTTGGTTGACCGACGACATTAAAACAGGTCGGTACGTCTGCAATTGCCGATGCCGGGGTAATCTTTTCGTCTCTTATCGCAAGAGCATAATTAAGCGGTTTAATAGAACTTCCCGGTTGTCGTGAGGCGAGGGTTACATTTACTTTACCGTCTTCATCTGTTGCAAAATAATCTTTTGAACCGACCATTGCCAAAATCTCTCCGGTTGACGGCCGAGTGACAATGGCCGCACCGTTTCCGACTTTTTGCTTTTTAAGTTTACCGACTTCTGTTGCAATTGCCTGTTGTGCCAAATCTTGTATATCAAGGTCGAGTGTTGTGTAAACCCTTAAGCCTCCCTGTTCCACCATTTTGTCGCCATATTTATCTGCTAACTGTTCTTTGATCCAAAGTGCAAAATGAGGAGCCTGCGGAGGATTAATTGGCGCGTAGTTCAAAGCTTCTTGATCGGCTTTATTTGATATATCATGACTAATATATTTATTTGCCACCATTTGTTTAAGAACTTCTTCCTGACGGCCCTTTGCAAGCTCCGGGTGGGCCCCGAACGGAGAATAGGTTGAAGGGCGTTGCGGAAGCCCGGCCAAAAGAGCTGATTGGGCAAGGTCTAAATCTTTCACGGGTTTATTAAAATAAGTTTCACTTGCCGCCTCAACTCCATAGGCAGTCCCTCCGTAGGGAATAGTATTTAAATACATTTCCAATATTTGATCTTTTGTGTATATTCCTTCGATGATTGTCGTTAGGATGACCTCTTGAGCCTTTCGTCTAATAGTCCTTTCATCAGTTAAAAGGGAATTTTTTACAAGCTGCTGAGTTAGGGTCGATCCACCCTCGGCACGTCCTGCAGTAACAATCTTAGAAAGCCCTCTAATGATTCCCAGAATATCGAAACCCCGGTGTGTATAAAAATTTTTATCTTCGATTGAAATAGTGGCATCTTTAAGATAGGCTGGGATTTCGCTAAGTTTGACAGGTGTTCTTTTTTTATCAATATATATTTCGTAAATAAGTTTTCCGTTTCGGTCAAAAATCTTTGTCGATACAGGAAGAGTTTCGGAGGTAAGTCGTGTGGGTAGGGGAATCCCCCAAAATAGATATACGCTTATTCCAAGTATGATTCCCCAATAAGCCAGGGCTTTTATCCCCCTTCGCGAATACCTCGGACGTAAGTCCGCGGGTAAGCGAAGTGTTTTCGCTTCGGAGAAATTCCGCTCCCGACGAAGCTTGGGAGAAGATACCCTACCGTTTGTATTGGGGAATTTCATTCCTTTCCTGGTTGTGAATAAGAGCTTGACCTTTAAAGTAAACTTGGAAAATATTTTTTTCATAGGGAGAGGAAATTATACTGTATTTAAAGTATACAGCAAACTTTTTTGATACAATTGTTTTTGGATGGAAACACTGGAACAGCTCGAAAAAAAAACTTGGTGGAGTTATCTTGGTGAAGACCTTCAAAAACTTCTTTCGACATCAGAGTTCATTTATCGAGTAGTAGAAAGTTGGGGAGCAGATTTGCCCGGCGGAAAAAAAGAGTTTGATGATTACTCGTTTATAGTGTTTCCGGCGGCTAAAGCCTATGAAGGCTTTTTGAAAAAACTTTTTCTCGAACTGAATTTTATTTCGGAAGAGGATTATTACGGTAAACATTTCAGAATCGGAAAAGCGTTAAACCCATCTCTACCAAAAGAACTCAGACGTGATGGTGTTTATGACAAAATAGTTCAATATTGCCAGGGACATCAGCTTGCGGATAGTCTTTGGGAAACTTGGAGATTAAGCAGGAATTTAACTTTCCACTGGTTTCCTAATGAGAAAAACGCGATAACCCTGGAAGAGGCGGGGGAGAGAGTTGAGATGATAATTCATGCGATAGATATAGCATTTGATGGGTGTAAAATAAATCAGGAAGGCATTAAGCCATAGTAGATTTGTGTATAATGTAATCAGATATGAAAAAGCTTTCCAATAGGACTTTAGTTATTAAGAATGTAACAATTTTTTCTGTCTATCTTATTTTAATTTGGGCCTTTTACCGTTTTCTTTTCCAGCTCCCGGATAATATTGAGGAACTTGTTATCAAACCGGTCCTTTGGTTATTTCCGCTTTTTTGGTTTGTTAAAAAAGAGGGTTTTGGTATCTCTTCGTTGGGGATAACCTTTAAGAATTTGTTTCCTTCTCTTTATCTCTCAATCGGCTTGGGAACCGTCTTTGTTGCTGAGGGTCTATTGGCCAATTTTTTAAAGTATGGACATTTTGTTTTTGGAGCCAACATCGGAAACACACCTCTTTTGGCTTCTCTTGGCCTTTCTTTTGCTACAGCCTTTTCGGAAGAGACGGCTTTCAGGGGGTACATTTTCAGCAGGCTAGCAGTGGCCTTAAAAAATGAACTGAGTGCCAATATAATTCAAACATTTCTTTGGACGGCTATTCATATCCCCATCGCCTTTTTTGTTTGGGGATACACTCTGTCACAGGGGATTGTCTATCTTACTCTCACAGCCATTTTTGGTTTGGGTTCAGCGTTTATTTTCGGGAGGACTAAAAACATCTTCGGTTCGATACTCCTGCATGTATTGTGGGAATGGCCAATAATACTTTTTAGGTGACTTGACTTCGTTTGAGTACATAACTACCATTGTCATTACCTAATGTTTAAGAAGATTTTACTCGTTTGCGGTATTTTCGCCTTTGCTTTCGCAATTCTTTCAGTTTCGATCCTTGAATCCTCCGGGGTTTCATATATATTCACAGCTCCGATTCCGGAATCTTCGGTTTTGGGAGAAGGAATTCCGGATATTAATTATCGGTTTCCGTTTCAGGGCGGAATCTTGCCCGACAACCCCCTTTGGGTGTTTAAAGCTGCCAGAGACAGAGTTTGGTATTTGATAACCCCATCCCCGCTTAAAAGAGCAGAATTGGCTCTTCTTTTTTCTGATAAAAGACTTGTTTCGACTCAAACCCTGCTTGAAAACAAAAAGCCGAATGTCGCCATCTCTACTCTTACAAAAGGGGAAAAATATCTGGAAGTCGCTGTCGCCCAAGAAATTTTGGCAAGGTCAGAGGGTTATGATACATCTGCCTTTTTGAATAAATTAGCCACGGCATCCCTGAAACACAGAGAAGTTATAGAGAGTTTGATACCTTTAGTACCTGAAGATGGCAAGCCATCAGTCATTAAAGCGGAAGATTATGCAAAAAATTCCTATAAAGCAGCAAGAGACGGGTTAAATTCCAGGGGACTGACGGTACCGATTAACCCGTTCAGTGGGGATTAATCGGGTTAAACGCTTCATTTTTTTGTGCTTTTTGACGTTGATATAAATCGTGTCTTTTTTAATTTCCGCAGAAACTTCAGGAATTATCAAAATTACAGGCATACCCCATGCTTGGGTTGATATATTTTGTATAAAATTTTACCAGTTGACAGTCTATCGGTAGTGTTTAACAATCATTCTCATCACCAGTTGTAGAGTTTTTCCTTTACATGCGTGAAACCTGTCCTTAATTGAAAAATATATGAAATGTCCTTTTTGCGGAGCGGCAGATACGAGTGTTTTGGAAAGTAGGACAGTGGAAGAGGGTGGATCTATCAGACGCCGCAGGGAGTGTGGAAAATGCGGCAAGCGTTTTACGACAACGGAGGAAGTTAGAAGAAGTTTTCTTTGGGTAATCAAGAAAGACGGGCGGCGCGAAATCTTTGAGAAGGAAAAAGTTAAAAGGGGAATCCTGAGAGCAATTGAAAAACGCCCGGTCTCACTCGATCTTGTCGACGACATAGTTGATCAGGTTGAGATGGAACTATTAAGAAGCGATAAACAAGAAATTCCGACCCGGGTTATCGGGAACGCTGTCCTTAAAAGGTTAAAGAGGGTTGATAGGGTTGCCTGGTTGAGATTTGCGAGTGTCTACCTTGAGTTTGAAGATTTGAGTGATTTTGAAAAATTAATTGAGAAATAGGGTATAAAAATATGGCAGAAGAGAAATTACAATTACAACAAGCCGGAAATTTAATTAGAAAAGTCGGCCGGCCGAAGAAAAATCATGAAGAACCCGAAAACCATGTCAACGGAAGAACCACTCTTCCATGGCCAAAGGTGATAGTTAAAAGGGATGGTAGGGAAGAGGAATTTAACCCCCAAAAAATACTTGTCGCAATCGACAAGTGTTTTAAAGATCTCGATATTAAACCCAAGACTTCGATAATAGATCTTGCCCAGAGAGTTGTTAATGTTGTCTCAGTAAGATTTCCAAGGCCTACTGTTGAAAATGTTCAGGACATCGTCGAATTTGTTCTTCAGTCTTTTGAAGAGTTTGATGCGGCCAAGCATTACATTCTTTATCGTGCCGAACACGCCAAGATGAGGGAGGATCGCCCTGTTCCCTTAACTGTCAAAAAAGCCTTTGAAGAGTCGGATAAATATTTTCCTTCACAACTCCAGAAATTTCAGTTTTTTGATAAATATTCAAGATTTAATTACGACTTGGGAAGACGCGAGACCTGGATGGAAACCGTTGACCGTGCAGTCAGTTTCTTAAGAGAGATTTCCAAAAACAAATTAGACAAAAAAGATTATGCCAGGATCAGAAAGTCGATTCTTGAGATGAAGGCCACTCCTTCAATGAGGCTTCTGGCTTCTGCCGGAGAATCGGCCAGAAGACAAAATGTTTGTATTTATAATTGTTCGTACTTGCCGGCGGACAGTGTTGATTCATTTTGTGAGGCGCTACTTATTTCAATGAGCGGATGCGGGGTCGGCTTTTCGGTTGAAGGAAAATATGTTGAAAATTTACCGAGAGTGAAAAGGCAAATCCAGACAGGAGAACCTCCGACTTATGTTATCCCCGATACAACCGACGGCTGGGTGGATTCACTCCGGATCGGGATGAATACCTGGCTTTCGGGACGCGACATAAAGTTTGATTACTCAAAAATAAGACCGGCAGGGTCAATTTTAAAGATAAAAGGCGGGCGGGCTTCGGGGCCGGAACCTTTGAAGACGATGCTGGATTTTGTCAGAGCCAGGGTAATGGCCCGTCAGGGAAGTTTCTTAAAGTCAATCGATGCCCACGATATTATGTGCATGGTTGGTTATGCGGCGGTTTCGGGCGGAGTCAGAAGAACTGCGATGATATCGCTTTTTGACTGGGACGATATGGAAATGAGGCATGCCAAGGACGGGGATTTTGAGAGGGACAACTGGCAGAGATGGAATGCAAACAATTCGGTAGTAATACCCGACAGGGGACTTACACAGGAAGAATGGCTCACATTAATGCTTAATATGCATCAGACCCAAAGAGGTGAACCCGGAATTTTTAATAGACCCGGGGCGAATAAATTCAGGCCCGAAAGAAGAAAGGAGGCCGATTTCGGAAGTAATCCCTGCGGCGAAATTAATTTGCGTCCGTATGAATTTTGCAATTTAAGTATAGCCATAGCCCGTGCCGACGATACTTATGAAAGTTTGAAAGATAAAGTGGAGGTGGCGACAATGATAGGAACAATTCAGGCAATGGCCACAGACTTTCCGGGCTTAAGGCCCGTCTGGAAGAAAAACTGTGAGGAAGAAAGGCTTTTGGGGGTTGATATTAACGGTCAAATGGACTGTCCGGTTGTTCAAGATCCGTCAGTCATGGCAAAGCTCAGGCAGGTTGCTGTTGAAACCAACAGGAAATATGCCCAGAAGTTGAAAATTAATCCTGCGGCGGCTGTAACCTGCGTAAAGCCTTCCGGGAATTCATCCCAGCTTTTTAACTGTTCAAGCGGAATCCACACCAGGTGGTCACCTTATTATGTCCGTAATGTAAGAGTTGGGGCTTATACACCACTTTTTAAAGTATTAAAAGACGAGGGAGTTCCTATGGACCCTGAGAACGGACAGTCAGTGGAGACGGCCAATACTTGGGTAGCTCATTTTCCTGTTAAATCCCCGGAGGGAGCCGTTACGAGAAAAGAACGGACGGCAATTGAACAGTGTGAATATTGGTTAAAAAGTAAGATATTTTGGACTGAACACAACCCAAGTGTGACAATTACATATCAACCGGATGAAGTTATAAACTTAATTAAATGGGTTTGGGAACACAGGGATATGGTGGGAGGGATGTCATTTTTACCGGCGTCCGATGCGAAGTATGCGCAGATGCCTTACGAGGAAATAGATCGGGAAGAATATGAAAAGTTGGTCGCGAAATTTCCAAAGATCGATTTTTCAAAACTTTGGAGATACGAGGAGGAGGATTACACCAAGGCGGCACAGGAACTGGCGTGTGTTGCAGGAGCCTGTGAAATTGAGTATGTACCTACAGGTTTGGAGAACGGCAACGTACAAGTGGTTGAAGCTTCCCAGACGGCGACTACGTAGAAATGCCTATCTATACGAAAACAGGGGATAAAGGACAAACGGGACTATTTTCTTCCGGCAAATCAAAAAAAAATCGCATTAGTAAAGCGTCATTAAGAATTGAGGCAATTGGTTCTATTGATGAGGCAAACACTTCACTTGGTCTGGCGGCCTCGTTTATCAAAGGCCAAAAACTCAAAGAAAAAATAATCGAAATTCAAAGACACCTTTTTGAAGTAGGGTCAATTTTGGCGGGAGCAAAAATCAGGATAGATAAATATTTGCCCAAAAAAACGGAGAAAGAGATTGATGAAATGGACAAAATCTTGCCAGAATTAACACACTTTATTCTTCCTGGTGGGGGAAACAGTGGGAGTTTGTTATTTATGGCACGTACATTTGTCAGACGAGCCGAAAGAAGAGTAGTCGATTTGTCCGAAAAAGAAAAAATCGCTCCGGAGGTTTTAATTTATCTAAACAGACTTTCCGATTATGTTTACACTCTAGCGAGGTATTCAAACTTCAAAGAAAAAATCGAAGAAGAGGCTTGGAGTAGGTAACCAACTGATATACAATGATTGTATATGGCTGCCACACCTGAAATCCAAAGACCTGAGCAAACCCAAATTCAGGAAATAAATAAAGAAGCAGAATTTATTGTTCCTGAAACACTAAAACAATCCGGGGTTCAGGTTGTTCAAAAAACATTTAAAGCGCAGGTTAAAGACGATAAAGGACAATCTTTAATTCAGACCCCGCCAACTCAGGTTATAGCTGTGACACCTCCGGCTGACAGTACAACCCTCACCACTTGGTCGAAGGGGTCTGTATCTTCATCTCTGACTTGGTTGGGTGCATTTTGGATGAGAGTAATCAAAAAAGCATTACACTTTGGTTGGCAGGTGGTTGGGGGCACAAAATGAATTTGGATTCAATTAACTTTACCGGCATTCTTTTTGCGGCAATCGGAATTGCGATTTTATTTTTTTTATTGGTTGCCTTAGGGTATGCAATCTTTATCTATTTTAAAAACAGAGACAGGGAAGCAAATTCGATTGACTCAGTTCTTCTTCAAGTTGCGGTTCCCAGGAATAACGAAATAAAAATTGACGTTATGGAACAGCTTTTTGCATCTCTTTATTCGATGAAAAAGGGCGGCTGGAAGCAGAAGTTTTCGGTTCAACCCGCGATCTCCTTTGAAATAGTTGCCAAACTCGAAGATATTCGTTTTTATGTCTGGGCGCCTAAGAAGCTTAAGGATCTCATTGAAAAACAAATAAACGGTGAATATTCGGATGCAGAGGTTATTGAGGTCGATGAATATAATGTTTTTGGTAATGAAGGTAGTGTTGCCTATAAATCATTTCAGCTTGGAAAAAGTAATTTTTATCCGCTAAAAACCTTTAAAGATCTGGCCACCGACCCGATGCTCGGAATTAGCTCAGCCTTGGCAAAAATGGGTCCCGGTGAAGCTGCTGTAATACAAATATTGGTTTCCCCGGCAGAGAGCGACTGGCAAAAAGAGGGGGGTAAATTTATAGGGGATACGAAAAAGCAGGAAAGTGATCCGGAGAAGGCAAAATTCTCCACCTCGGCAAAAACCCTGGAAGCGGTAGAGGCAAAAATCAGTAAACCCGGTTTTGAGACTTCAATCCGTGTGATTGCAGTTTCTGAAAATGAGGAATCAGCCAAAAACCACGTAACCAATATCGGCAGCGCCCTGGCCCAGTTTGCAGGAGATCTGAATAATCTCAAGAAGCGGAAAATTCTTAGGAAAGCTGCATTTATGGAGGATTTTCTTTACAGGTATCAGCCGATGTTTAATCTTTTCGGCAATCATGCTTCAATTTTAAATTCGGAGGAGCTGGCAACCATCTTTCATTTTCCCAATAAGCAAATCACCACTCCTCATATATTTTGGCTGAATGCAAAAACTGCTCCCGCACCTGCACAGATTCCTACCGAGGGACTTTATCTTGGAGTTAGCGCTTACCGCGGAATAAAAAGAGAAGTTTTTGTGGGTAACGAAGACAGAATGAGACATGTTTATGTTATCGGTAAAACCGGTACAGGTAAATCGGAGCTCTTAAAGGGTTTGATTATGCAGGACATTAAAGAAGGAAAAGGGCTCTGCTTTATGGATCCACACGGAGATGCTGTTGAAGATATTCTGAAATTGATTCCGCCAGAACGGGCTGAAGACGTAATTTATTTTAACCCTAATGATACCGAACGGCCCATTGGAATGAATCTTCTTGAAGCCCGAACCGAAGATGAGAAGCATTTTGCGGCGACTTCGATAATCAATCTCATGTACAAACTCTTTGACCCGTATAAAACCGGAATTGTTGGGCCGAGATTCGAACACGGAGTCAGAAATGCGATGCTTACTGTCATGGCCGAACCCGGAAATACTTTTGTCGAACTTATGAGATGTATGACCGATTCGAAATATGTTCAAGAACTTCTTCCCAAAGTTACCGACCCGATTGTCCGGAGATATTGGACGGACCAGATTGCACAAACTTCAGACTTCCATAAATCCGAAGTACTCGACTATACGGTTTCAAAGTTTGGCCGTTTTGTCACCAATAAATTAATCAGAAATATCATTGGCCAATCCCAGAGTTCGTTTGATTTTAGAAAAGTTATGGATGAAGGGAAGATTCTTCTTATTAATTTAGCTAAGGGGACATTAGGGGAAGAAAACAGCAACTTTTTAGGACTTCTTCTTGTCCCGAGAATTTTGATGGCCGCAATGAGCCGCGCAAGCGTCCCAATGGAAGAACGCCGTGATTTTTACTTCTATGTTGACGAGTTCCAGAACTTTGCCACACCGGACTTTGCCGTGATCCTTTCCGAGGCAAGAAAATATAGACTTGGCCTCTGTGTTGCCAATCAGTTTATCGGGCAGGTTGAAGAAGAGGTCAAAAACGCAGTATTTGGCAATGTCGGAACCATTATTTCCTACCGTGTCGGGGTAAGTGATGCGAGTTACCTAGCCCACGAGTTTGCGCCGGTTTTTGGTGAGGATGACCTTCTTAATGTTGAGAGATACCACGCTTTTTGTAAAACAATTGTTAATAATGAGCCGGTTCCGCCTTTTTCTATAGATACAACAAAAGATTTAAGTAAGATCAAAGCTATGGAAAGTACCCGGGTAGCTGAAATCATTAAGGAAATGAGCAGGCTAAAGTATGGACGTGACGTAAAGCTTGTTGAAGTAGAGATGGAGAGACGGTCCAGATTATGATATTCTTCTAGCATGAATATGAATCGGAATTCCACTTACAGTGTTGGAGTAATTGGCTATGGATATGTTGGGCGGGCGACAGGGGAGGGGTTTGCCACAAATCCAAAGAACAAAGTCTTTTGGTTTGACAAATTCAAAAAGAGCCCAAACACTTTAGATGAAGTTATCGAGAAAGGCGATTTTATTTTCATTGCAGTTCCTACTCCGATATTTTCTGATTATTCAGGGATGGATATGAGCATTGTTGAGGAAGTTGTAGATCAGGTAGCCCCCCAAATTTCGGGAAGTGACAAAATTTTAATCATTAAATCAACCTCTCTTCCCGGAACTACAAAAAAAATGGCCTTGAAATATTCCGGAGTTAATTTCGTAATGAACCCTGAATTTCTAACCCAGGAGAACGCCAATGCTGATTTCCTAAAACCTTTCAGGACCATTATCGGTTGTGACAATTCCGATGTAGGTTTCAGAGTTCAAAAGCTTTACGAAACAATTCTTCCCAAAGACCGGCCCTATTATATAGTTAGCTCAATTAGTGCGGAACTGGCCAAATATATGAGTAATTTGATATTGGCTTCAAAAGTCCTTTTGGCAAATGAATTCTATGATATGGCACAAGAAGTTGGTGCCAACTATCTTGACGTCCGCGCAGCAGTTGAGGCAGATCCGAGGATTGGTACACATTTAGGAGTTCCAGGACCGGACGGAGATAGGGGGTTTGGCGGAGCCTGTTTTCCGAAAGATATGGTCGGGATATTGGGACTGGCAAAGAAGACGGGTGTGGATGTGTCGGCACTTGACGCCATCTGGAAGAAAAACCTCAAGATCAGAAAGAACAGAGATTGGGAAGAGATGCCTCAAGCATTCAAGAAGACTAAATAACTCCTCTTTGGTATAAGCATAGCTTGAAACGTTCTTCGAAATGTTATAATTGCCTCATTGGGTGCGTAGCTCAGCGGTAGAGCGCTACTCTTATAAAGTAGATGTCCATGGTCCGAATCCATGCGCACCCACCACGTTTTCTGACATCCTCAAAGGACAATCCGAAGTCAGGCATTTTGCTGTCAATTTGTTAATGTCACTGCCGTCTATTTGGACTGTCGCGAGTTGTTTAGAACCGGTTTTCCTTTCCATAGGGAAACATCTTCCCAATACACGATATTCTCCTGGATAAATTATTTCTGGGTTGAACCTTATCGCCAAGTCACAATTGCCAATTTCTACAGCCATCATTACAGCTCAATGAGGGATTGCTTTTTGCCGGGTTCGGTTATTTGGGCAAGCTCTAAATATCTTTCGGTTGTGGAAAGACGCTTGTGGCCCGAAGCCTGAGAAAGAAGGACAATATCAACTCCGGCTTTCAAATTTTCAACTATA
>Ga0182021_10000203_pt1 | contig 58640 bp, 50 predicted proteins | sample 612E3MmetaG_FD_120493 | JGI IMG/M metagenome (GOLD analysis project Ga0182021, IMG submission 120493) | Permafrost microbial communities from Stordalen Mire, Sweden - 612E3M metaG (Illumina Assembly) | ecosystem: Environmental > Terrestrial > Soil > Wetlands > Permafrost | place: Sweden...
GATACCGATAAAAATATCGTAATCACTGGGCCTGTAGGTATGTATCATGTGACACCTCCCTTTGGATATAATTATATCCCCTTAGGAGAAGATTGACACATTAACATACCATCTTAGTGGTAAGTTTTTGTTTTCATTTGAATCCAATATGGATATGACTAAATTATCAAAACATTTATTAATTCTTACTTTTTTCCTGTGGTTTACGGCCCGGGGCATGATGCCGGCGCACGCCAACACGCTTGATGATGATTACAAAAACTACCTCTCCGGCGAATATGAAGAAATCGTAAAAGCCGAAGGGGACGGCGCGGCAAACGAACAATCGCTTTATATCCTCGGCCTCACTTACCTTAAAACCGCGGAATATATTAAAGCGCGCCAGACCTTCGAGAAATTAATCGCCCAATTTCCCGATTCACCGGCCCGGCAACGAGTGATGTTTAAAATCGCCGATACTTATTTCCTGGAAGGGAGCTACCCAAGGGCGATAAGTACCTACAAAGATATCGAGCAAAAACAACGAGACGGCGATTTAACCGCCCTGCTAACCTTGCGCTTCGCCCAGATCGCCGCAAAGGAAGGGAAGTGGGAAGATAAAGATAAATATACCGCGCTAATCAAGACAAAATATCCCGGAAGCCCGGAAGAAAAATACGCAAAAAGATTGGATGATTACGGTGATTTTTTTACGATTCAAATCGGGGCATTTGACGAATTAAAAAACGCCCTCCAGATGAAGAGGGGGCTGCAAAAGAAATTTGACCCTTATACCGTCCAGGAAACAAGAAACGGCGTCACTCTCTACAAGATAAGAATCGGCCGGTTCAGAAACCGGCAAGACGCGGAGAAAGTTGCCGTTAAATTGCGGGAAGAAGGTTATCCGGCGAAAATTTACCCCTAATCTGGACGAGCCGGAGTCAAAAAAGAAAAAGCTCGTCCAGATTAGCTATTTGAAAACCTACGGTTTTCAAACTTTCCCTTAAAATGGATAACATCATCTTTATAGTTGGGCCGACAGCCGTAGGAAAAACCGAAATCGCGTATTTGCTGGCTAAAGAGATAAAGGCGGAAATCGTTTCCTGCGACGCGATGCTAGTTTATCAAGAGCCGTCGGTCATAACCTCTAAGCCGGCGGATTATATACTTAGAGAAGTTGGGCATCATTTCACCGGCTTTATTCCGGTGAGGGATAATTACGGCGTCTTTGAATATTACCGGCAGGCAACCGATAAGATAAAAGAGCTGAGCGGCAAAAACATTCCCGTTATCGTTTGCGGCGGAAGCGGCCTTTACTTTAAGGCCCTGCTTGACGGGATTTTCGAAGGAACCGGAAAAGACGAAAACTTGAGAAAAACGCTGGCGGAGAAGGCCGCGAAACAGGGCAACGATTCGCTATACCAGGAACTGAAAAAAATCGACGCGGCCGCGGCGGAAAAGATATCGCCCAATGATTTGCGGAGAATCACCCGGGCGCTGGAGGTATATTATCTAAGCGGCAAGACCATCTCGGAGCAGAAAAAATCGGCAAAAGGATTGTACGGCAAATTTCCCGTCAGGATATTCGGCCTGAACCGGGAAAGAAAAAACCTTTATGAACGGATCAACGCGCGGGTTGAGGCGATGTTTGATGCCGGAGCGATAGAAGAAGTAAAAACACTCCTGGGAATGAATTTAAGCCTGACCGCCAGAAAGATAATCGGCATAAAAGAAATCCAGGGATTTTTGGAAAATAAATACGACCTTAAAACCGCCAAAGACGAGATGAAAAAAAATACCCGGCGCTTCGCCAAACGCCAAATGACCTGGTTTAGGGCCGACAAGCGAGTAGAATGGCTCGATGTCGACGGTATGGCGGCGGAAAAAATAAAAGATAAAATATATTCATTATTACAGGTTTAAAAATATATAAATTGTATTTTAGGGTATCAGGTAATCAGGACATCGGGATTTGGTGATTGGGGGACTGGGAAATTATGGGCGTTGCCTACTGCCCTGATGTCCTAATCTCCAAATCCCAATTCCCCGATATCCCAATCCCCCTAATAACTGCGGGGAAAAGGCATAATAGTAAGTCATGATTGAAACCGTCAAACAAGAGCGAGCTTTGCTGGTAATGGTGCTGGGACACGATGAGAAATCCCTGCAGGAAACCCTTAGCGAAGAGTTAAAGAATCTTGCCGAATCGGCCGGCCTTAAGGTCAGCGGGTTATTATTAGCCAACCGCCGGGCAATCAGCCCCCGCCTGTATATCGGCAAGGGAAAAGCGGAAGAAATCCTCGCCGAATGCCAGGAAATAAATCCCGACGTAGTTATTTTTAACGTCAATTTAAAACCGGGACAGCAACGCAACCTGGAAGACCTCCTGGGTACAAAAGTCATCGACTACACGCAGCTCATCGTCGATATTTTCGCCAAACGCGCCCACACCCAGGAAGGAATGCTGCAAGTGGAGCTGGCGCAAACGGCATATCTGCTGCCCCGGCTGAAAGGCAAGGGAACGATGCTTTCCCAACAAGGCGGAGGCATCGGCACGCTCGGCCCAGGTGAAAAAAAATTAGAAATCGACCGCCGGCGCATCGAAGAACGCGTCGACCGCCTGAGAAAAGAAATCGAGGAAATCCGCCAACACCGGGGAGTTTTACGCAAAAAACGCGAAAAAGAAAATGTCAAGATATGCTCACTGGTCGGCTACACTAACGCCGGGAAATCAACGCTCTTTAACGCTCTCGCTCAAAGCCACGAAAAAACTGCCGACTCGCTGTTCACAACGCTGGATACGGTAAGCAATACTTTCAACCTGAAAGATAATTTGAACGCGGTGATCGCCGATACGGTGGGCTTTATCCATAAACTGCCGCCTCATCTGGTCGACGCGTTTAAGGCGACGCTGGAAGAGCTGGAGCACGCCGACCTGATCATTCATATAATCGACGTAAGTTCCCCCGACATCAAGCGCCTAAAGCAATCGGTTGACGCGATGCTGTCCGAATTAGGGCTGCTGGAAAAACCGATTTTACTTGTCTTCAACAAAATCGACAAGGCGGGAGCGGAGGAAAACCTGTGGCTGATGGGCAAAGACTACCCTAACGCCGTATCGATTTCGGCGCTTAACGGGACGGGCCTGGACATTTTAAAAGAAAAGATTTTTGAGATCATCTTCCAGGAGATGAAACAAGCCGAGATCAAGCTATCATTTCAGCAGATGGAACTGGCAAACTACGTCCACAAAACCTGCGAAATCATCAAAAAAGAATATAGCGAAAAGGAAATCGTTTTTTCAGTAAGAGCGAAAGAAAGCAATCTTGCCTACCTGAAAAAGAACGGCGCTCAGGTCAATGAAATATAGAACAAAATAAAATACAAAACCATAAAGATTTAACCACCAAGGCACTAAGCGCACAAAGAAAAGATGTATTTTTTAAAATCTTTTTAATGGCTTGGTGCCTTAGTGGTAAAGTTTTTGGTTTTGTTTTTACTTTAATGCCTTGGTGGTAAGTTTTAGGTTTTTCCCGACAGTAAATTTAATTGCAAAGTAATTAAATCATGTTAGCATAAATAATTATGCCGATACCAATAAGCGTAGTGATCATAACGAAAAACGAAGAAACGCGCATCGAGGAATGTCTTAAATCCGTCGCCGGATGGGCGGACGAGATCATCCTGGTCGACGACGAAAGCACCGACAAAACGAGGGAGATCGCCGGCCGCTATACCGATAAAGTCTTCATCCGCAGGATGGATATCGAAGGCAAGCACCGCAATCTCGCGTACAGCCGCGCCAGAAATCAATGGGTGCTTACGCTGGATGCCGACGAAAGGTTAACTCAGCTATTGAAAGAAGAAATCTCCCGCGAACTGGAAACCAATAAAGAAAACGCCCTCTATACGATTCCCCGCAAAAATTTCATCGGCGATTACTGGATGCAGTGGGGCGGCCAATACCCGGCGGCACAGCTTAAACTTTTCCTTAAAGATAAATTCAAATGGGAAGAGGTAGAAGTACACCCCCGAGCCTTCTCCGACGGCAAATGCGGCCACCTGAACGAGCCGATGCTGCATTATACCTATAAAGATATTTCCGATTTTTTGCGTAAGCTCAACAACCAGACGACTCTGGAAGCTAAAAAGTGGTTCAACCTCTATAAGGATAATCCCAAAAAAGCCGAAAAAAAGATGAATGTGCCGACAACGATATGGCGTTGTGTCGATAGATTTTTCCGCGCCTATATCGGTAAAAAAGGGTGGCGCGACGGATTTTTCGGTTTCGTAAACGCTTATTTTGCTTCGCTGTATCAGGTTATTTCGTATATTAAATTCAGGGAAATGAAAAAAGGCAGCAGGTAGGGACAGGTTTGTAACCTGTCCTCTATAAAAACCGATAACGGATATGAAAACCGGTAACGGACAGGTCTTAGACCTGTCCCTACTTAACAATGGCTGACTTAAACAACACCTACCACACTAAAGTAGTCTTCCTGGACCGCGACGGGGTCATCAACCAATATCCCGGCGACCGGGAATATGTAAAAAACTGGAAAGAATTTAAATTTCTCCCGGGAGTTTTTGAAGGAATACGTAAATTAAATGAGAAGGGATTTAAAATATTCGTGATATCGAACCAGGCCGGCGTGACCAAAGGATTGTATTCGCAAAAAGACCTCGATGTCATGACCAAAAAAATGCTGGCCCAGATAAAAAAACACAAAGCCGCGATCGACGGCGTATTTTACTGCGTTCATCAAACCGAAGACGATTGCGAGTGCCGAAAACCCAAGCCCGGGCTTTTGCATCAAGCGATACAAGCTTTAGGCAAAAAACCCGATATTTCTTTATTCGTCGGCGACAGTTTTATCGATATGAAAACGGCTAAAGCATTCGGCGCGAAAACCGTCCTGGTCTTTTCCGGCAAAGAAAAAATATCCAACCGCAAGAATTGGGAATTCGAACCGGATTATATTTTCGACAACCTGCTCATCGCGGCGCATTATATATGTTCGCATTACGGTTAAACTCAGCATCCTCTAATCCGCGATCATCAGCGTTAAAAATTATATAAAAAATGAAAACCCTTATAATTTACGCCAGCCTCGGCGAGGGGCATAAAAAAGCTGCTTTTGCCCTGAAAGATTTCTTAGGCGCCGAATGCCTTGACCTGCTTGATTTTTACCCTCCTTTATTTAAAAAATTACAGCAAGATATCTACCTCTACATCACCCAAAAAATACCTTTTCTATGGGAATCGGCATTTAATATTTCCAAGAGTAAAACCGTGAGATTTGCCGTGGAAAAAGCCAACGCCATTTTACTCGCCGGATTCATCGCCTATTTGCGCGAAAACAAACCGGAGATAATCATCGCGACGCATTTTTTCCCCTTGCCGCTGATCTCCTTGATAAAAAAAGAAACCGGGGTAAAAGTCATCGTCGTGGTAACAGACATGCGCAGCCACCCGATCTGGGCGCATCAATGCGCCGACAATTATATTACGCCAACCCAGGCCGCGGGGGAAGATTTAATAAAGCAGGGAATAAGCCGTGATAAAATAACCGCCGGTTATGTAGCACTACGCCAGGGATTCTTGCAGGAAATCCCTCAGGATGCTTTGCGCCGTAATTTTTCTCTCGACAGCCGGCCGGCGATACTCTTTATGTCGTCCGCCACGGGAAATTTTCCGTTTCTGGAAAAATCCTTAGACGTACTATCCAAGAAATTCAATATTTTCATAATTTACGGAAAAAATAACCGCTTAAAAAATTTAATCGAAAGAATGAATAAACCTTCAGTAAAAGGATTCGTTTTTTACGAAAACATCTGGGAACTTATCCGGTTAAGCACGGTAATCATCGCCAAACCCGGGGGGTTAACCACCTTTGAGGGAGTATTTTGCAAAAAACCTTTTGTGTTCACGCATTTTATCCCCGGCCAGGAAAAAGAAAATATGGATTTATTAATCGCCGCCGGCGCCGCCCGATACGTCCGCAGCGCGCCGCAACTGCTCGACGCAATCGATTATTTTTGCGGAAAACAAAAAGAATTAAACGAACACTACCCGCTCGAATTCAAAGACATCCGCCAAATTGATTTTTTGCAAAGCAAAAAATGAATTTACCTTATCTCTAATTTACCCTATATAAGACAAAACAAGTCAGACTTAAAATGTCTCATATAACACATTTTAAGTCTGACTTGTTTTGTATTGTTTGGTGGAATTTGCTTACCAAAAGAATAAAAAATACCTGTGACTTTACTATCTATGATATAATTTATTTTCCGCTACGCGGAAAATAAATCCCCTTCGCTAACGCTTCAGGGGTAATTCGACTACCACCTCACCCTGCGCCCTTCGGGCTTGGGTTCGGTGAAGTCTCATTATATGAGAATAGCCAAAGTAATCTTACCCATCGCCCCGGACAAAGAATTCGATTATACCTTTACGCCCGACGATCTCGTAAAAAAGGGGATGCGGGCTCTAGTCGACTTCAGGGGCCGGAAGCAAACCGGCATCGTAACCGGAATAGAAAAAAGTTCAACGATAAAAAACCTTAAACCGGTGATTGCCGCCCTCGATAAAGAACCGTTTTTTGACCCGCCGCACCTGGCATTCGCCGCCGAACTCGCCAAATTGTATCCTTATCCGCAGGGAGAATTCCTATTTATGATGCTGCCGCCGGAGTTTAAAAAAACTAAAAAAAATGACGCCGGCACCGGCCGGGCGCAGGCCGGCCTTCCGTCCGCGGTTGGGCAAAAAGAAAAAATCGAATTCATCACCGGCAATAATTTTGCCGGCCGCTATCGCCGCTGGAAGGCAAACTTAAACAAAGCTCTGGAAAACGGCTCGGCGCTGATCTGCTTCCCGCAAAAATCATACCTCCAGGAAGCAAAAAAAATCATCGAAAAAGATTTCGGCGAAAAAGTGAGGGTACTGACCAGCGGGCAGAAAAATCTGCCGGGCGAATGGCAAAATAGCCGTCACAACAGCGTCATCCTGGGGACAAGAGTCTCTTTGTTTTATTACCCTGACGACCTGAACCTGATTATTATCGAAGAAGAGAACAGCCCTTATTATTTTCAGGAAGAAAAACCCTTTTATGACGCCGTGGAAGCGGCGGTTTTATTGAGCCGCTTAAAAAATACCGGCCTTATTTTCAGCTCAGATTTCTTAAGCCTGAAAAGCTATCAATTTGCCGAAAAAAACGCTATCCCTATTGATGAAGACAGCCGGGAACAAACCCCTGCCGCGCCGGTTAGAATAGTGGACACGAAAGGTTATAGCGGAAAAAAAATAATCGGGCCGGTTTTGACCGAACTTTTGCGGCAAAACCTCGAGGCAAACAAAAAAGCGGTTATTCTTTGGAACAGGAAAGAATTCGCCAATGTCCTGATTTGCTCTTCCTGCGGCGAAATTTTGAAATGCGAAAATTGTTCCGCCCCCCTCAGGTTCTCCTTAAAAAAGAAAAACCGGGGAGTATGCCCCTACTGCGCCAAAGAAAGGGAACTGCCCAATATTTGCCCAAAATGCAACGCCGGTTATATTAAAAAATTAGGCTTAGGGATAGAAAAAATGGAAGAGCTGCTGAAAAGTATTTTTCCCGAAGCAAAAATAAATACCTGGGACGACAAAACTCCGGAAACCCGGATAATCATTTCCACCAGCGGCATCTTAACGCATCTCTTCGAAGAAGAAAAATTCGATGCCGGTTTTTTTCTCGACGCCGACCTCTTCCTGCAAAAACCCGATTACGAAGCTACCCATAACACATTCATCTACATAAAAAAATTGTCCCTGTTGTTCCGGGACCGATTTTACGTCTTTACGCGCAACCCCGATTATTATCTCTTTAAATACCTCGACAAAAATTGGCGGGATTTCTACCAGATTGAGTTGTCATCGCGTAAACGGCTGGATTTACCTCCTTACCGGTATCTGGCAAAAATAACCTGCCGCCAAAAAAATGAAAATAACCTTTTCCTGAAAGTAACAAGGTTATATAATAGTTTAAAAGAAAAGGGCCTTGATGTTTACGGCCCACTCAAAGAAATGCCTTTTAAACTCAGGGGAAATTTCCGTTATTACGTAATCATAAAAGCGAAAACAAGAGCTCCGCTCTTAAAAATCATAAAACAGGAAATGAAGAATTTAAAAAGCGGGGGATTAAAAACCGCCGTCGTCATAAAATAACCGCTATGAAATATATATTTTTCGGAAGCTCGGTTTTCGCCAAAATCACCCTGGAAGAGTTAATTAAAAATAATTTTTCTCCTTCGCTGGTAGTAAGCCAACCGGATAAGCCCAAGGGAAGGCACTTGAAAGTCTATCCTACCCTGGTGAGCGCGTTCGCGCAGGAAAAAGGCCTTACCCTGCTCAGGCCGGCATCATTAAAAACAAATGAAATACTGGAAACGCTGGAAAAAGAACAAGCCGATTTTTTCATCGTCGCCGACTATGGTAAAATTTTACCACCGCAAATTTTAACGATACCGAAGGTACTTCCTTTAGCGATACATCCTTCGATCTTACCGCGTTACCGCGGGCCGGCGCCGATAAACTGGGCATTGATCAACGGCGATAAAGAGACCGGGATAAGCATATTTAAAATAAACGAACAAGTCGACGAGGGCGACATAATATTGCAAAAAAATATGGCGATAACCGAAACTGACGATGTTCTCTCCCTGACCACCCGGCTCGCCATAGACGGAGCGGCTTGCGCGATGGAAGTAATGGAGAAAATAAAAAATAACAACTACGCTCTTATCCGCCAGAACCAATCTTCCGCCTCCTACGACCGGAAATTGAAAAAAGAAGACGGCCGGATCGATTGGAATTTACCTTCGTTAAAAATAGTAAATCTTGTCCACGGCACATCAGGCTGGCCGTCGGCGTATACGCGTTACCGGGGAAAAATCATTAAAATACTGGAAGCGGAAACTTCCGCGATGGAAACGGACAACCCGGCCGCGAGCATCGTTAAAATCGACTCCGGCGGGATATATGTCGCCGCCGAGAAAAGCGCGGTAAAAATAAAAAAAGTAAAACTGGAAGGCAAAAACGAAATGAGCGCCTGGGCATTTTCGCGCGGCCACAGAATTTCTGTGGGGGAGAAGTTCGGGTGAGTACTGCACCGCGTTACCTAATGAAAAAGGTGTCTGTCCCCTTTACCTTTATAATAAAACGATCCGCGATATATCTTTGTTTTTTTATATCGGGAGCGGCCGGGCTCATTTATGAAGTCGTCTGGGATAAATACCTGGCGCTGATTTTAGGAAGCACGACTTACGCCCACACGCTGGTTCTGGCAACTTTCATGGCCGGCTTGGCGCTGGGAAATTTCTTTCTGGGGAGCCTGGCGGATAAAATAAAAAACCGGCTGTCTTTTTACGCGTGGCTGGAAATCGCCGTCGCGGTTTTCGGCATCTTTACGCCCAACCTTTTTGTCTTCGCGAAAACAATATACCTGGGGATCGCCAAATCTTTTGCATTAAACTACGCCGGGATACTGGGCGTAAAATTCTTAGTCTGCGCTTTAATCATGCTCATCCCTACAATTCTGATGGGGGGAACCCTTCCGGTATTAAGCACTCTATTGACCACTTCTTTCAAGAAAAGAGGGGAAACGATCGCGCGGCTGTATTATATCAACAGCGCCGGAGCGGTACTGGGAACGATCGCCGCCGGATTCTACCTTATTTACCGGTTAGGATTTTCCGCTTCGATTACCGTCGCGGCGCTGCTTAATCTTTTCGCCGGCCTGGCCGCCTTAACCGTACAAAAAAGCTGCGAAAAAAACGGCGCGGCAAAGGAAGCCGGCGAAAAATGTTTCCGCCGGGAACCGGATACGGCGGAAGAAGAAAACTTTTATTCAAAAAAAATAATAAAATTCTGCTTATTCGCGATTTTTACTTCCGGCGCGGTCGCGATGCTTTACGAAATAACCTGGACCAGGCTGCTTTCGCTCGTATTCGGCGCTTCAACCTATTCGTTTTCCCTGATGCTGGCGGCATTTATCTGCGGCATAACCATCGGAGCGCATATCATTTCCAAATATATGCCGCAAACCCGCCGGGCTTTTCTGGTTTTAGGCCTCTGCGAAACGGCAATCGGCCTGTCCCTGATTATTTGCCTGCCGTTTTACGAACGCCTGCCTTATTGGTTTATACAATTATCGCAAATGTTTTCGCACCGTCCGGAAACGTTCTCATCGTTCGAAGCGAGCAAATTTACACTCGCGTTCCTGGTGATGCTGCCGTCAACGATATTTTTAGGGATGACCTTGCCCTTAACCGGTAAAATCGTATCCGATAAATTCAACCTTTTAGGAAAAAAAATCGGCTTAGCCTTCTCAATCAATACCGCCGGAAATATTGCCGGCGCGCTTATCGCCGGATTGATCCTGCTGCCCCTGCTCGGGCTGCAGGGAATAATGAAATTCGGCATCGCGGTAAATATATTACTGGGAATTGCCATAATCGCCCTGGATAATACCCTTAAGAATAATAAAAAAATAGCGGTTTCCGCTTCGCTGGGCGCGCTACTCTTAGCTTATATCGTATTTTTGCCGGGATGGAATAATGTTGTCTTCACCTTCCAACCTTTCCGGCAAACTTCTTTCGGGGGAAGCTTCGGCCGGTTTAAAAAATACGCGGCAGAAAACCAGAATATTCTTTTTTATAAAGACGGCCGCGACGCCACCGTAATGGTCACCCGCATACAAAAGCGACTGCAGCTCTTTACCAACGGCAAGGTCGAAGCTTCGACCGGCACCGATATGCCCACACAAGCGATAATGGCGCACTTGCCTTTGATATTAAAACCCGGCGCGGAAAATGTGCTGGCGGTAGGCCTGGCCAGCGGCGTGACTTGCGGTGCCGCCCTGCGCCATCCGATCAAAAGCCTCGATGTCCTTGAAATCTGCCCCTCGGTCGCGCAAGCTACCAAATATTTTAAAAATTTCAACCATGACCCCCTAAGCGACAAACGGCTTCATTTATACCTTGAAGACGCCAAAACTTTTTTGCAGCGAATAGACAAAAAATATGATCTTATAATCAGCGAACCGTCCAATCCCTGGGCCAGCGGCATCGGCGAATTATTCTCCACGGAATATTTTAATGACTGCGCCCGGCGCTTAAACCCGGCCGGATTGATGGCCCAATGGGTCCAGGCGTACGAAATAGATGAAAAAACGTTTCAGACAATCCTGCGGACATTTTGCGCGGTTTTTCCTGATGTATCCCTGTGGAACATCTCCGCAACCGATATCATCATAATCGGCTCCCGGCGAAACCATAGGATTGATTTAGACGAATCAGAAAAAAGGATGGCCGTCCCGTCCGTGAAGGAAGACATGGCAAGATTAAATATTAAAGATTTATTCACCTTATTAAGCCTGCAAATAGGGTCCGGCGAAACCCTGGGTAAATACCTTAATAAAAACGGCCCAAAAAATAGCGACTATTTTCCCATCATAGAATACAACGCGCCATTAGCGCTTTATACGCGCGATAACGTTAATCAATATATCTATAATATTGACGAACGTAAGTTAAGCCTGGAAAATACCCATCTCATAATAAAACAATATCTTAAAACGCATGAAATAAGTTCCGCCGGATTAAACAATCTCTATGAGTGTATCGCCGGCAGCCAAAGCATAAACGAAAATCTGATTTATGCGACAGCATATAAATGGCATAATGACTACCCGCGGGACAAGGCGGCGATAAAAGCGTATACCCGGTACAATACCGCCGGCCTGGAAGCGGCAATAGCCCTATGGAGGGATATGCCGGATAAAACTACTGACGAAGCGAAGAGCTATCTTAACGCCGTCATCGCACGGTACACTAAACTGCGCTCATTCTTAACAGCCGATGTCTTTAGCGACACCCTGCGCAAAATCGAAGATTTCCTGGCGTCATACCAGGACAATAAAACCTGGCTTTACAAGATACTTGCCGACCTTTTCCTTAACGACAATAACTATGAAATGGCTATCAGTTATTACAAAAAAGCGGAGGAACTGTCGGCGGCCGACGGGAAAAACGATCGAACCGGAAGCGCTGAATACAAGGAAATACTAGATAATATGTCCCGGGCATATTTTTACAGTGGAAAACTGGAAGAAGCGGTTTACTATACGCAAAAAGCGCTTTCCGCGGATAAAAATAACCTCCGGACAAAAACGCTCTTAAACGCAATTGACGATTATAGACGTAATCCCTTTTAACAAATTATTTCGCAGGTTTCCGCGAAATAATTTGACGGATATTTTTTTGCGCAGCAAAAAAAATATGAATAAACATTACCATATTTATTTTTCCGGACAAGTCCAGGGAATCGGCTTTCGCTACGCCGCCCTTAACGCCGCCAACCGTTACGGGGTAAACGGATGGGTGAGAAACTGCCGCGATGGGAAAGTGGAGATAGAAGCGGAAGGCAGCCCCGATGATTTGAATAATTTTTTAAACCACCTGGAATCGGAATTCGGCAGCTACATAAAAAAAGTCGACCGGAAAGAGCTCGCGGCCGGCGGAGAACGGAAAGGATTTGAAATAAAATACTAAATATGAAATACCTCGATTATTTTTTAAAAAAACCTTACGCTACTCCTTTTTTTTTATTCTTAATAGCCTTTTGTATTTTTGTCGCGGGAATGCGCTATATGGCCAGCGGCGATGCTATCCCTGCCATACTCTTGCCGATTTCGCTTATCCATGAACGCAACCTTGACTTCAACGAATTCGTAAAAAACAAAAATCACCTGCCGTACCCTTTTCGCAACGTTAACGGACGGATTGTATCTAATTTTCCCATATTGCCCGGCCTTCTGAATACCCCCATTTTTCTTCTTGCTTATTTTTTTGGGATGAGCCTCCAACAAATGGCAAAATGGAGGATTTTATTAAGTCTGCTATCCGCCGCGGCCATAGCTTCTCTTTCCGTAGTCTTTATGTACCTGGCGTTAAAAATAATAACTTCCCGGAATAAGGCGATATTTTTTTCTTTGGTTTACGCCCTGGCCACCAGCGCCTGGAGCGTCGCCGCCATAGGAATCTGGCAACACGGCCCTTCGATAATGTTCATTACCGCCGCCTTATGGTTGTTATTGCGCAAAGACCGATACCTGCCTTATTCCGGCTTATTGTTATCTCTGGCTTTTTTCAACCGGCCGTCTAACTTATTGATCGCTCTGCCGTTAACGATATATGTTTTTCTTCATTACCGACAGTATTTCCGAACATACCTTACCGCCGCCCTGTTGCCCGTACCTTTCTTTCTATCGTATTCTTATGTCTACTTTAATAAGCCTTTATTTATTTATGGCTTCCCTCTCGATTTAAGCGACAATCTTTTCGCCGGCATGGCCGGTTCCTTATTCAGCCCAAGCCATGGTATCTTTATTTTCACCCCCATCCTTCTCTTCAGCGCAGGGCCTTTAATAAAATCGCTTTCCCCCAAAAAATACGATATCTTTTATACATACTTAGCCGTTGCCGCGATGGCGGTATTGCTCCTGCACTCCCAACGGCTGGACTGGTACGGCGGATGGAGTTATAGTTATCGGTATTTAGTCGAAACGCTCCCGATACTGACTATCTTCCTTGTTTTGGCCTGGGAAGAAAATATTTCGAAAAAATTATATTTAAGATTTATTTTCTCGTTTTTATTGCTCTGGTCGGTTTACACCCAGATCCTGGGCGCTTACATTTATCCCAGCGGATTCGACAACTACTCCCTCGGGGATCCCAAATGTTTAAACGAATGTAGAATAAAGCGTTTATGGAATTTCAAGGATAACGAAATAACTCGGTGCTCGACAATCTTATTTGCTAAAACCTGGGGTAATTGGAAAAAACTATAGCTCCCCCAGAGGCTAGTCCACCCGGCCGCGGACAGGCGTGATTTTCCAGCCAGGGGACAAGCATAGGGTGGGGCGAAAGATTAAATATGAAACACCTCGATTATTTTTTTAAAAAACCTTACGCTACTCCTTTTTTTTTATTCTTGATAACCTTTTGTGTTTTTGTCGCGGGAATGCGCTATGTGGCCAGCGGCGATGCTATCCCTGCCGTAATCTTACCGGCTTCGATTATCTATGAACATAACCTTGACTTCAACGAATTCGTAAAAGACAAAAACAGCTTAGAATACTATTTTCGTAACGTTAACGGAAGAATTGTATCTAATTTTCCCATATTGCCCGGCCTCTTGAATACCCCGGTGTTTCTTCTCGCTTATTTTTTAGGAATGAACCCCCAGCAGATGATAGAAGAGAGGCTTTTTCTAAGCCTGCTATCCGCCGCGGCCATAGCTTCTCTTTCCGTAGTTTTTATGTATTTAGCCTTAAAAAAAATAACTGTCCCCAAAACGGCGATATTCTTTTCGCTGGTCTACGCCTTTGCCACCAGCGCCTGGAGCGTCGCCGCCATAGGAATCTGGCAACACGGCCCTTCGATAATGTTCATTACCGCCGCCTTATGGTTGTTATTGCGCAAAGACCAATACCTGCCTTATTCCGGCTTATTATTATCCCTGGCTTTTTTCAACCGGCCGTCTAACTTATTAATCGTATTGGCCATAATGATATATGTTTTTTTACATCACCGTCAACATTTTAGAAACTATTTTATTGCTGTTTTATTGCCGTTACCGTTTTTTGTTGCTTATTCCTATATTTATTACGGCCAGTTTCTATTTATTTATTCATTATCCGCCGTCAGCCTTACGGGAAATTTTGGAAAAGGAATATTAAGTTTATTGCTCAGCCCAAACCGCGGATTATTTATATTTAGCCCGATTTTTATTTTTAGTTTTACCTCTTTGATACCGGCAATATTCTTAAAAACACACGACACAATCTACCGATACTTGGCTATCGCCGCCATAGCACTATTAATTTTTTATTCAAAAGTATCTTGTTGGTTTGGCGGATGGGGTTATAGCTATAGATTTTTAGTAGAAATATTGCCGATCTTAATAATTTTCCTTGTTTTGGCCTGGGAAGAAAATATTTCGAAAAAATTATATTTGAGATTTATTTTCTCGTTTTTATTGCTCTGGTCGGTTTACACCCAGACCCTGGGCGCTTACATTTATCCCAGTGGATTCGAAAAATACGCCTTAAATGACCCGAAATGCCCCAGCGGCGAATGCCAGACAAAACGCCTATGGAATTTTAAGGATAATGAAATCACTAGATGTTCAAAAAAATTTATCCAGGCGGTTTTTTGCAAGACAAGGAACAACCATGAATAAACCGGAAAAAATTAAAAAAGAGATAGCTGATTTGCGCGAACAAATACGCTACCACGACCGGCGCTACTATGTCTTGAGCGATCCGGAAATATCCGATAAGGAATACGACGACCTCTTACGTAAGCTTAAAAGCCTGGAAACGCAACATCCTGGATATATCACGCCGGATTCTCCTACCCAGCGGGTATCCGACGGGCTGACTGAAAACTTTCCTACTGTTCCCCATAAAGTAAAAATGTTGTCGCTCGATAATACCTATTCCGAAGAAGAACTTAAAGATTGGGAAGAAAAAATAAAAAGATTCCTTAAGAAAGATATCCCGATCGATTACATGGTCGAGTTAAAAATCGACGGAATAAGCTGTTCCCTGATTTATGAAAAGGGAATTTTAATTTTAGGCGCGACCCGCGGCGACGGCGAAACGGGAGAAGTAGTCACGCCCAATATAAAAGTAGTAAAATCTATCCCGCTTAAACTAATGGGAAATTTTCCCAAAAGCATCGACGTCCGGGGAGAAATCTATATCGCCAAGGAAGACTTCGAAAAGACAAACAAAAACAAAATAAAAAATGGTGAACCGGTTTTTGCCAACCCCCGTAACGCCGCGAGCGGCTCGCTAAAACTCCTCGACCCTTCCATCGTCAATAAACGAAATCTGCAATGTTTTATTCATTCTTTCGGCTGGGTCGAAAATGGGAAATTCACATCGCAGGATGATTTTTTCGATAAGATAAAAGCATGGGGCCTGCGGCCTAACCCCGGCAATAAACTCTGTAAAAATATTGCCGAAGTCATCGAATACTATAACCGCTGGAACGACAAACGCGACAGCCTTGAATACGAAGCCGACGGCATTGTGGTAAAAGTAAACTCGTTTACCTTACAAAAAAGATTAGGGTTCACTTCAAAATCGCCCCGCTGGGCGGTAGCCTATAAATTTCCCGCGCATCAGGCGACAACAACCGTGGAAAAAATAGAATTTGGCGTAGGCAGAACCGGCATCATCACCCCGGTTGCCGTCCTCTCGCCGGTCCGATGCGCCGGCGTTACTATATCCCATGCCACCCTGCATAACTTCGAAGAAGTAGAACGGCTGGACATAAGGGAAAAAGATACGGTTTTAATCGAACGCGCCGGCGATGTTATCCCTAAAGTAGTTAAGGTAATCGCCTCAAAACGGACGGGCAGCGAACATAAAATCGCTGTCCCAGAACTTTGCCCGGCTTGCGGCAGCAAGATATATAAAACGAAAGAAGAAGAAGTTTACTGGTATTGCTCGAATCCCGATTGCCCGGCGCGATTAAAAGAAACACTGTTGCATTTCGGCGCGCGGTCGGCAATGGATATCGAAGGAATGGGTGATTCGCTGGTCGAAGAATTGGTAAACCGCGATATCGTGAAAAGCGTCGTGGATATTTACGCCTTGTCAAAAGAAGAATTGCTCAAGCTCCCTCTTTTTAAAGATAAAAAAGCCGACAATATTTTAAACGCCATCGAAAAAAGCAAGCATCGCCCGTTAAGCCGTTTTCTTTACGGCCTGGGCATACGCCACATCGGCGAAAAAGCCGCTAAAATCCTGGCGCAAAATTTTCCCGTGGTCGACGGCCTTTTCCAGGCAAAACTAGAAGACCTGCAGAAGATACCCGAATTCGGGCCGGTGATGGCCCAATCAGTAGTTGATTTTTTCCGCCAGCCGAAGATAGCGGTGATGATCCGGAAATTTAATAAACTTGGATTAGCGCTTAAAGAAGAAATAAAATTTGCCGCACCGGGAAAATTTTCCGGTAAAAAGTTTGTCTTTACCGGAGAATTAAAAAATTTCACGCGGCCGCAGGCGCAAGGCCTCGTAGAAAAATCCGGCGGAACGTACTCGTCAAGTGTAAGCAAAAACACCGATTATGTCGTAGCCGGAGAAAATTCCGGTTCAAAATACGCTAAAGCTGAAAAGCTGGGAGTAAAAATTATTAATGAAGAAGAATTCAAAAATATGTTATAATAAAAATAACCCGCCCGCGGGCGGGTTATTTTTATCGGCGAAACGGTTGATTTTTTATTTTTCGCAAAGCGAAAAATAAAAAAGGGGGACTATGGAGGAATTAGATTTAAAAGAAATAAAAAAAGAAATCAAAAAAATGTTGCAGGACGAAATGCTCGCGAATAAGGCGCGGCCGGATATGTCGGAAAAAAACCGCGAAAAAATCGGCGAATATATCGATAGAATTTTATACCGCCTGGCGCGTTCCAAAAGAATAAACTTAAGCGAAGACGACACAAAACGACTGAGAGAGCAGCTCATCTCGGAATTTACCGGTTATGGGATTCTTCAGCCCCTTTTGGATGACCCGACAATCAGCGACATTATGATCAACGGCCTCAAGCAGATATGCGTTGAGCGTCAGGGCCGGCTCGAACAAACCAATATAACGTTTAGCGATGAGAACGAGATGGCTGACGTAATTCAGAAAATGCTCACCGAAAGCGGCAAGCGCCTTGACCGGTCGTCGCCTTATGTGGATTTACGCATACAAAACGGCGTCCGGGTAACCGCGGTCATTCCGCCGATATCCCCCTTAAGCCCGATCGCGTTGATACGTAAAAGAGCGAAAGGAACGTTTAGTTTTAAAGATTTAACGGAAAAGGGAACGATTACCCCCAAGGTTCTTCAATTTTTGAAATACTGCGTCATCAGCCGGCTTAATATCTTAATCGCCGGCGGCACCGGCGTAGGCAAAACCACTCTACTCAACCTGATTATAAAAGAGTTTATTCCCGAATACGCGCGCTTGGTCATAATAGAAGATACCGAAGAAATAGTCATCGATGACACCCAGCATTTTATCAAATTATTAACCCAACCCTCAAATATCGAGGGCAAAGGTGAAATAACCCTGCAGGATTTAGTAAGGCTTTCCCTCCATTTGCGACCGGACCGGATTATTATCGGCGAAGTCAGGGGCGCGGAAGCGTTTAACTTGCTGCAAGCGATCAATACCGGCCACGAAGGCTCAATGTGCACAATCCACGCCAACGACTGCGAAGACGCGATAAACCGCCTGGTTCTGCTGTCGCTGATGGACAACGCCAACATCCCCGACAATGTGATTAGAAGAATGGTAGCGTCGGGATTACAGCTCATCATCCACTCGGTAAGAATGCCCGGGGGAGAACGTAAAATCTCGCAGATATCCGAACTTTTGTCCGAAGGGGACCGGATAATCGTCAAAAACATCTTCAATCTTAAACGTATTACCCGGGAAAACAAAGAGATATCGGAACTTACTCACACCGGCTATGTGCCGTCTTTCGCGGAACATTTGAAAATAATGGCGGGGATGCCGGAGGATTTCTTTACTAAATAAATAAAAACCAAAAACCTACCGCTAAGGCGCAAAGACACCAAGATTATGAATACGCCATTTCATTTTAAATTGTTCGTTGACCATTTATCATTTCAAATTTTTAAAAATGATAACTTTAAAATGAATTAGTCGTTAGTTTTTTGTGCCTTAGTGCCCTGGTGGTTGATCTTTGGTTTTGTCTTATGTTTTAATTGGGAAGGAGGAAGATGAAAAAAATCCTGGTGGTCGACGACGAAAGAAAAATCGTACAGGCAATCGAAGAGGAATTAAAAAAGAACGGATTCCAAGTTATTACGGCGTATGACGGCCAGGAAGGATTAGAAAAAGTACGCAGCGAAAAACCGGACCTGGTTATTTTAGACCGGATTATGCCCAAGCTGCATGGGCAAATAATTCTTAACATGATGCGGCAGGATGATTCTCTTAAATCCGTACCGGTCATCATGCTGACCGCCGATAAAACTCCTGAGGACATCGTCCAAAGCATGGTTGAGGGCGGCGCGGTCGGATATATCGTAAAACCTTTTGAGATGAAAGAATTAATCGAAACCGTTAAAAAATTTTTATAAATCTACCTTGTATCGAAACTACAAGGTAGATTTATCGGCTACCCTGCCGCACAAAATCAACGCTTTTGCCTGTTCCCCCAACAAAATCAACCCTGTTTTCACCTCTCGCCTATTGCCTTAACCCGAGGGGTATATTTTTTTGGCGCACACCTTGAAATATACGTATTAAATATGGTATATTATATATTAGAGAGGACAAACTATTGTCCTGGCCTACGCTATGATATTAAAATCAATCCCATCAATCAAAGTGTTTAACACCGGACTGGCGCTGGTATTTTTTTCCACCAGCATTATGGCAAGCTCAGGCTTCTGCGCTTCGGCCACGGCATTACCTGTTGCCGGCAGTCTTTTAAATGTAACCCCGGCGTTTGATCTGCCGGTTTTAAAAGGCGTCAAATTCGACCCCGCCAACCCTCTTAAACTCGACTTCATCGTGGATTCCGGGGATTTTAACGCCTCGAAAGACACATTAAAATCGGAATCGGAAAAATTAATCCGGTATTTTCTTGCGGCTTTGACCATCCCCGAATCCGACTTATGGGTCAACCTCTCTCCCTACGAAAAGGATCGGGTTATCCCCGACGCCCTGTCCCTTACCGACATGGGGGAAGGCTTATTGGCCCAGGATTATATACTGAAACAACTCTCCGCTTCCCTGACTTACCCCGAATCTCCCCTGGGCAAAAAGTTCTGGGATACGGTTTATAAACGCAGCCGGGAGCTCTACGGAACCAGTAAGATACCTATTAATACTTTCAACAAGGTATGGATCATACCCGAATCTGCCGATATTTATGCCGATGGCGATAAAGCTTTCGTAACTAATGTGAAGCTGGGGGTAATGATGGAGGGTGATTATCTGGCGATGAAGAAACAAATGAAGGATGAAGTCCGCCAATTTGTAAAACAAATTGGCGAGACCTCGCCATCCGCAGGATGGCGGGGGCGAGGCCTGCCTGACGGCAAGGCAGGGATGAAGGATGAAAATGCAAAGGCAGATAAAAAAACGGTTAATGGACAAAAAGTTAATGATTTATCCGGGCAGATCATGAAAGAAATTATTCTTCCCGTCATCAAGGAAGAGGTCAACAACGGGAAACAATTCGCTCAACTGCGGCAGATCTGTTACTCTCTTGTCCTTGCGGCGTGGTTTAAACAGCGCTTACGCGCTGCGGTGATGATCGCAGATGAGAAAACGCAGATGATCGCAGATAAAAACAACGGGCTAAACCGGCTCAACGGGCGCAACGAGCTCAACATTTTTAACCAGTACATCGATCAAAAGAAAACCAACGGCATTGATACTTCCGACCCGGCTTATAAAGAGCAGGTTTATCAACGATACCTCCAGGCCTACAAGAAAGGCGCCTATGACTACCTGAAGAAAGAATGCGAAGCCGGCTCCAGAAAACAGGTCAGGAGGAAATATTTTAGCGGCGGAATCACCGGTTCCGGCGTAGACACAATAACCTCTCATCTTAAAGGGCCGTTCGCCGATGCCAGCCCGTTTATCGACTCAGGGGTTAGAAATCGCAGGCTTAGCCGCCTGCCTATCAACTTCCAGCGGGCCGTGACTTCCGCTTCGCCGGCACAAGCCGCGGCATCGCCGGCGGCGCTATTTGACCAAAAGCGGCACATTAAAGCCAATACCGGGGTCGGTGTGAAGCATGCCGAAGGAGATGTTTTTGTCTTTGTCGGCCAGAGCGACCACCGTCAGATATGGTGCTGCTTTGGCAATGCTGATGACCCCCGGGCCATTGCCCGCGCGGAAAATGACAGGAAATTCTGGCTCCAGTTTGCAAGTAAGCTTACGGGAACGCTAAAAAATCGTTACGAATCAATAATCAGGGAAGTTGTGGAAAAAAGCCAAATACCAATTAATGGTAAGTTATACAATTGTCTTTATTATCTGCGTAAGATGTATGAAGACAGTAAAATCGCCCAAAACGTATATTTGCGATTGACCATGTTCTACAACAGGTTGTTTAGTATCAACAATATAAAAGAAGTAAAATTAGAAACGCAAGCTTTAGACGCCGCTTACAGCCTGCTTCTGCTAGAAATAAATAGAACTACGAATAAATTAAATAAATTATTAGAGACAGGTACGCCTGAGGCCGTAGATTCTGGTCAATCGAAAATACTGGAAGAATTAGGTATTGTAGGAGCCGGGGGGGCAATTCTTGGTGAGATTATCACAGAAGTGCGCAGTAAGATAGCCCTTGACCGGCCTACCGCGGCATGGCACCTATATGATATTGCCAGAGAATGGGCAAAAAAAACAAAATCCATAATGGATCAATACGGCGACGATAGGGCAAAATGGCCAAGCATACTGTTTTCATATACGTTTGTTTCCGCTCTCATCAATAAACTTTTATTCTATATGCGTAACGGCAGATATTTAAGCAATCTTACGCTTACCCCTAAAGAAGTTAAATACGAACTGCAAAGACAGGAATCTTTGCGTTTGGAAAAAATAATGAAAGACCTGGAAGACACACCGATACGCAGAGCCGTACCGGATGATACGTTAGATTGGATTTATACTGCAATGACCACGGCAATAGCCAGGGAACATTATCACATTATTAATGCGGTGGCTGATGTCAGTCAAGTATTGCTGATAATACAAGGTGTGGAAGACATCAACGCTAAAGACCTTTCAACTGACCAGCAAGACCTTTTAGAAGAGCTAAGAAAAGCCTCTCCCGGCGTTATCCTGGCCGTCGAATCATTGCTTACTGAGATTTTAACCCGTACCAGCGATAATGTGGCTGCTTCAGAGGGAGACAGTATCGCAATCGTTCTTGGCGAACCGACGTCTATGGATTTAGACGCCTTATTAGACAACCATCCCGAGATCATAACGGTCATGACCGATGTGGGCCAGTCTTCCCATATGGGCACTATTCTCCGCAGCCGGGGCATACCCATGCTCAGTTTAGCCCGGAAAATACTGGAAACATTTCCCGTAGGCCAGCGCGTCGCCATATTCCCGAGCCTGGAAGATAACCAAGGAGTGACGCATGAAAACATTGTTGTCCCTAATCCTGATGCGGCCGAATCAGAGCATATCCGTGATCAAAACCGTCGTGAAAAAGCCTACGCTCACGCCATAGCCATGCGACACGCTGAAATAGTCAAAGCGGCGGCAGCTGAACAAAGGAAACCATATATCATAGGCGCCGCCAGCCCTGTAGGCGTTGACCAGGAAATCATCCATCGTAAAGACTTTACTGGTGAGGGAGGAATTAGGCGCACGAGAGGAGCATGGGCGCGTTCCGAATACTTATCCGAAGAAGACTTTTTTTTACTGGTCGGGCAACCAGAGAACGGCGATGAAGAAATCACCTACCGTTTATACGACCGCAGTCCTGACGCCGAAAAAGAAACTGACAAGAATTTAGATAAACTACCCGGGGATGACAAACATACGGGATTTTTGTTTAGCATGAGGAAAGATGCAAATGCAAAAACCGGCGAAAGAGGAGATGAGGGTTATAATAAATGGCGGGATCAGATAAAAACTGTGATCCTCGCTCAAATGAGATTTGCGAATGCGAACCTGGCGATTTTAGCTCCCCAGTTCTCTTTTCCCGAATACACAGAACATTTGGAAGAATTGATCAGGGCCGCCGTTGAAAGCATACTCAATGACGAAATAGGTCAATTTAAGAAAAACACTAAGGGCCAACAAAAGATGGATGCAGAAGCGATCGCGGCTAAGAAGGCCGAGATCGAGGCGGCGGCTAATAAGTTAGGCATCCATGTAATGATTGAAAGTAAAAATGCTGTTAGTAATGTCAAGACTATCATCGATGCACTGGCAGCAAAATTCGGCAAACACAGAACAGCTTTGCATATCGGGATGAATGATCTCGGCGAGAGCGTTACCGGAATCCGACGTGCCGACACTGTAACCAAAGAAGCCTATGACAGGGTTATGCCGCTTTTGCTGGGGAACATTGAAGACGTTTTGACGGTTGCCGATCAAGAAAAAGTACCGGTTGTCCTTTGCGGCAACCTCGCTTCCGATAGCATTATGCGGCCGATTGCCCAAATATGGGCATCGCGTTTTAAAAGCTTACCCCTCCTGATCCTGGCTGTCCCCGATAGACATGTGCCGGAAACTATTAGCGACCTGCATTTTCTTAGCGGAAAAGCCGATGCGATTAGCGAAAGTTACGTAAAAATCGAAGACGGTGTCAGGTCGTCGAGAATCTTAGAACTTGCCCGTCATTGGAACCGCTTGTTTCGCGAATCAATTATCCAAAGCCCAACTTACCAAACCAGGCTGAAAGAGTTAGAAACAGCAGATAGACAAGCTGCAGAAGCCGCTGGACAAAAAGCACCTCCGGCTAGCGGAAGAGGAGACTCCGGAACCGGCACCCCTGCGAGTTCACCCGGCGCCGCGTCTTCACCGACAGAAACCAAAGGCGGTATCGACCTCGACATCACAAAAATAAAACTAAATGTTCACCCGGCGTCAAGCCCGGCACAGGCGCAAGGCCGCGATGGCGCGATGCCACAAATAAATACTAACAGCAAAGAAACCATTGATGGATTCAAAAACTTCTCCGGTTTGACTTTCTCGATTACCGCGGTTGAACGCATCACCGACCCTGCCGGACTCTTCTAAAATCCTGCCCAATAGCTAAATTTTCTGGATTTTTCTAATTGCGATGATATAATCTTGAAACAGGACAAAAGGTATTTTTGTTATTTTTTGTATTTAACTTTAGGCACTTTTCCGCCAGGGGCGGATCCGCCCACCTAAAATTTTACGTCAGTGGCGGAAACTCCCATTAGGCATAAGGCACTTCGCGGAGTTTATCCTGAGCGAAGTCGAAGGGCTCAGTGTGATTTAAAATCAGGGAAATAAAAACTTAGATAATTGCATTTTAAATCGGGCCATTAGCGCAATTGGTAGCGCAGGACACTCTTAATGTCAAGGTTGTTGGTTCGATTCCAACATGGCCCACCATTCTTATCTGCGGTATAGGCAAGAAAAGTGAAGTACCACCGACTTCGTCGGTGGCTTCTACCGCTACAAAAGCATTGATTTGCCGCCAACTTCGTTGGTGGACGAAATATGAAAAAGTATGAAATTTTGGATCATACCGCTGATATAAGAATTAAAGTATACGGCAAAAATTTAGAAAATCTATTCGCAAGCTGCGCGAGTGCGCTATTTGATTTCCTTGTCAAATGTCCACCTAAAAAAAATATTAAAAAAGAAATTTATCTGGAAGCGGAGAATTACGAAGACCTCCTGGTTTTCTGGCTCAACGAATTGATCTCATCGTTTTACGCTTACCACTTTTTACCCGGCCAATATAAGATAAAACTCAGTGATTCCGGGAATAAAAAAATTCTGAACGCGGTTGTCGCAGGGACTGATTTTAACCCCTATGACAATAAAATCGATAAAGAAATCAAAGCCGCTACCTATCATGGGCTCAAAATCGAGCAAACCGATAACGGATACGCGGCGGAAATAATATTTGACGTATAGTATGTACGAAGGCCCGTTAGAAAAAATCAACGATTCTACCTACCGCATCCCCAAAAGCTACAAACCGGGGATGCGCGTTGACGGCATAATTTACGCCAGCGAAAAGCTCCTGCCGGATATAAAAAAAGATAAAGCCCCTGAGCAAGTGGCCAATGTAGCCTTCCTGCCGGGAATAGTCAATTACTCCCTGGCCATGCCGGATATTCACTGGGGCTACGGCTTTTGTATCGGCGGCGTCGCCGCGACCGACCCCGAAAATGGAGGAGTGATCTCGCCGGGAGGTGTCGGTTATGATATTAATTGCGGAATCCGCCTCATTAAAACCAACCTTACTCTCGACGATACCAAAAACAAATTAGAAAAAATCGTAAACGCCCTGTACCAGAACGTTCCTTCCGGCGTCGGTTCGACCGGCGAGATAAAAGTTTCCGTTACGGAAGAAAAAAGAATCCTCCTTAATGGCGCGCGATGGGCGGTGCAACAGGGGATGGGTACGCAAGCAGATTTAGAATCATGCGAGGAAAACGGCGCGATCGAAGGCGCCGATCCCGACAGCGTTTCCCCGCGCGCCCTTGAACGGGGTAAACAGCAGGCGGGAACCCTGGGCAGCGGCAACCACTTTCTGGAGATACAGGTTATCGAAGAAATATTCGACGAAATAACCGCCGCCACATTCGGCCTTTTTAAAAACCAGATCTGTGCCATGATCCACTCCGGTTCCCGCGGTCTCGGGTTTCAGGTATGCGACGATCACTTAAGAGCGATGGCCGGCTGCCTCTCGAAATACGGTATCGACGTTCCCGACCGGCAATTAGCCTGCGCGCCGGTAAACAGCCCGGAGGCTGCAAGCTATATCGGCGCGATGCGCGCCGCGGCAAATTACGCCTGGGCCAACCGGCAGGTGTTGACGCATCTGACGCGGGAAAGTTTTGAAAAAGTATTCTCCCGGAGCTGGCAGAATCTGGGCATGGATTTAATTTACGATGTCGCCCATAATATCGCCAAATTCGAAGAATACGTTATCAACGGTAAAAAGAAAACCCTGTGCGTCCACCGAAAAGGCGCGACGCGCGCTTTCGGCCCGGGGAATCAAGCCCTGCCGCGAAAGTACCAAACAACCGGCCAACCGGTAATTATCCCCGGCGACATGGGAAGAGCATCATACCTGCTCGTAGGAACTGAAAAAGCAGAGCAAGAAACATTTGCCAGCGCCTGCCACGGCGCGGGAAGAATATCCAGCCGCAGCCAGGCCTTAAGGGAACTTGATTACGGTACGCTTATGCAGGAATTAAAATCCAAGGGCATAGAAGTACGGTCAGCGGGTAAAAAAACCCTGGTAGAGGAAGCCCCATCGGTTTACAAAAACGTCAACGACGTTGTCGATGTCATTGACGCCGCCGGAATTGCCCGAAAAATATGCCGCATGCGGCCGTTAGGCGTAATCAAAGGCTAAATAAAGCTACCCTACGGTAATACCACAGGGTAGCTTTATCGGCGAATCCGCCCTCGGCGGATTCAAAAAAAACCAATCACATAAGGAAGGATGCTGCCGGCACTCAAGCTCAACCATTAACCGGAAAAATATTTTGCAAATTAATTTTAAATGATACAATAATACATTACATGGAAACCTGGGGAGAAAAATTTTCCGTTAAAGGGGTAACGTGGGGGCCAACCTCGTTAAAAGTTAAAGACAACGATAGAGATATCGTGCTTTACCCGCGTTATGATTACATAAAATGGTCGTCCAACGTAAAAATTTTTCAAAAGGTACCCGGCAAGCGAAAAAAACAAATACTTTATATCGAGCAGCACCTTGAGTTTCTCAATCTTTACGAAGTCATCGATGTCGAAACAAAAAAAAGCATCGGAACCATAAGATATCATTTCGGGAATTGGGAAATCGTCGATACCCATGACAACTATTTTATAATCAACAAAGACAGCCCGTTAAGGAAAATATTTGCTTTCGGGCATACGCCCTATTATATCGCCGACGGGCAGTCCCGGTTTTTCGGCGAGATTCAAAAAACATCGGAAGGGGTCACGCCTATTTTCTTTAGTTATGAAATAGATTTTTCTTTCGATAAAGAAAAAAAATTAAATCGATCGTTAGGGTTGGCGGTTTTTATCTTATTCGTCCTGAAAAGCGAAAGTATCTTCTCTATGGAACAGACAAAACGGTTATTATCTATGAACGCAAAAAAAATTTTTAAATCCAAAAAGAAGGTTCCCCATGCTTGATATAAAATTCATCAGAGAAAATATTGAGGCCGTGCGCCAGGCGCTGAAAAATAAAAACCATTGCTTTGACCTGGATAATTTTCTGCGGCTGGATGCTAAACGGCGTGAATTGACCAAAGAAGCGGATGAACTCCGCGCCGCGCAAAATAAAATAAGCGAAGAGGTGGGCCGTCTTTTAAAAGATAAGAAAGACGCGCAGGAAAAAATAGCGGAAAGCAAAAACATTAACCAAAAAATAAGCACTATCGATAATGAACTAAAGATAATAAAAAATGATTTCGAGACCCAGCTGTTGAACATACCTAATATCCCGCACCCTTCGATACCAGTCGGCGGTCCTGAAAACAACAAAATCGTCAAAACCCAGGGAAAAATAAGAGAATTTGACTTTAAGCCCCTTGACCATATCCAGATTGCCGAAAAACTCGATATCGTCGATTTTAAACGAGGAACAAAGATATCCGGTTCCAACTTCCTTCTTTTTAAAGGCTCGGGCGCGCGCCTGGAACGGGCATTGATAAATTTTATGCTTGACCTGCACACAAAAGAACATGGATACAAAGAAATCTCGCCGGCGTTTTTGGTAAACCGCGCCTCGATGACCTGCACCGGCCAGCTCCCTAAGCTGGAAGAGGATATGTACCGGCTTAAAGACGACGACCTGTTTTTAATACCGACGGCGGAAGTTCCGGTAACCAACATCCACCGCGATGAAATAATCGAGGAATCACAGTTACCGGTTTACTACGCCGCTTATTCCGCCTGCTTCCGGCGCGAAGCCGGTTCTTACGGAAAAGATACGCGGGGGATGATGCGCGTGCACCAGTTCGATAAAGTAGAGTTGGTAAAATTCGTCCGGCCGGAAACTTCCTACGACGAATTGGAAAAATTGCTCGTCAATGCCTGCCGCGTGCTGGAACTGCTGGAGATTCCTTACCGGATATTAATACTTGCCAGCGGCGACATCAGTTTTGCCGCGGCTAAATGTTACGACATCGAGATTTACGCCCCCGGCCTCAATAAGTGGCTGGAAGTGTCCAGCTGTTCCAATTTCGAAGATTTTCAGGCGCGGCGCGGCAATATCCGTTTCCGCGAAAAAGAAACCGGTAAGACAAAATTCGTCCACACACTGAACGGCTCAGGCACCGCCCTCGCGCGGCTGGTCGTAGCGATATTGGAAAATTACCAGGAAGCCGACGGAACAGTAACGGTTCCCCAAGCGTTAAGGAGGTACTTAAATGGAGACCAAAAGCTCTAAAAGCAATTACTTTTTTACAATCGTTAAACTTTTTCTTTTCCTGCTCATCTTCAGCTTCCTTGTGGCGATGAGCCGCGAATTTTTCCATAACATAAAAAGCCTCAAGGATTTTAATCTTGACCTCTTTTTCATCTCGATACTTTCCTGTTTTGTTTTTTACATATTTTTCGCCAGCTTAAACGGCATTTATAAAACTATCCAGAATTTTTTCTTTCACTCTTCACAATTCGGGTTATTCATCCCGACACTGTTGATATTATTAGGTATCGGCTATTACATCATCCCCAAGGTATTTAACGTCGATTTCAACCGGGATGTTTTTCTTTTTGCCGGAGGTTTTATCCTTATTGCTCACCTGATTTACATCGCCAACGAGACCAAGGGCGCAACGTTTTCCGATTTCATCAATTACCTCTTCATTTTCAGCATATTGTACATTATCAACTTGATTATCTTCGAAGCCTATTTACGCATCGCCTTTAATATCGATATCTCAAAAATCAATATCGACGGCGCACGCGGCGGAGCAACGATCATCAAGGATATGTTCCTGCAAATATTTCAAAATAAGAAATAAGCGTTACCCAACAAGAAAGGTTGTTAAGATTTCTCACCCCCAACAGGGCTCGAAATCCTCGAATTTACTTGGTGAACTCAATTTCAAGGCATCTCGTTTCACTCGATGCCAATTGTAAATTAAGGAAATAAAAACCTCTATAGAACATTTTCAATTGGAGAGGTGCCAGAGCGGTTTAATGGGTACGCCTGGAAAGCGTAAGAACACTTAACGGTGTTCCCAGGGTTCAAATCCCTGCCTCTCCGCCATTCTTTGCCTTAAGGCAAAGAATGGCGAGACCTCGTCAAAAATCCTTAAGGATTTTTGACGGGTCCGCCTATATAGCGAGAGTGTGGCAAAAATGGCTAGATCTCGCCCGCCAAAATTGCAAAGTAATTTTGGCGAGGAGGATCCGCCACCAATATAAAATTAATGTACCACGTTTATATTCTCTTGAATGAAGCAAAAAATCGTACGTATACCGGTGTTACCGATGATATTAATAAGCGCTTAGTGTTGCATAATGCCAGTAGGGTTAAAGCCTCGCGCCCGTATCGCCCATATAGCATAATTCATACGGAATCTTTCGAAACACTCAAAGAAGCCAGACAAAAAGAAAAATTTTATAAATCCACGACGGGGCGTCGAAGAATAAAGGAAATGTTTTTTTAGTGAGCATTTCGATCCGCCGCCAAAGGCCCGCGGCTTCGCCCGCCTCGGCGAGCCTTCGGCGAGACGGGCCGCGAGGCGAGCGGCGGGATCTCGTCAATTTGTTTTATAAATTAACGGACGAGAGTCATAGCTTTTGGCTCGCGCAGAAGGGGATTCGAACTCAAGGCTTTTAAAAAGGAAATAGTTATGAGTACAAACAAGAAAGATTCACACAATAAACTGGTTAGAGATCAGTTTATTGAGATCATTGATCAGTTCACTAAGCAGGCAATTCCGTTTGCTGATTTGCTTGCTCAATCCAATGAAGAGTCAACAAAACTTTTGATCAAAATGTCGCAATTGAGTATGAGCGACACAGCTTTGGACGTCGCTTGTGGCCCCGGATTACTTTCATGTTCTTTGGCTCCATATGCCCAAAGGGTGACCGGAATAGATCTTGTGCCTGCGATGATTGAAAAGGCTCAGAAATCTCAACAAGAAAAGAAGTTGTCTAATATCGATTGGAAGATCGGAGATATTTTACCCCTGCCATTCACTGACTCAAAATTTTCTGTTGTTGTCTGCCGATATGCTTTTCATCACTTTCTTAGACCAGAAGCGGTACTGAAGGAGATGATGAGGGTTTCAAAACCTAAAGGAAGGGTAGCCATAATAGATGTTTTTACATCATCTGCGGTTCAATCCGATGCATATGATCAAGTTGAAAAATTAAAGGATCCATCGCATGTGCGGACATTGCCATTAGCAGATCTACAGGACATGGTTGCCAAAGCTGGATTGGTTAATGCAAAAGCGGAGTTTTATCGGATAGAAATGAAGTTTGAGGACAATCTTAAGGCATCTTTTCCTAGACAAAAGGGCGATATTGATAAAATTAGGCAGGCAGTGACTAATGATATCGGGCAAGACAAAATAGGGATGGGGGCTTGTCGAAGAGGGAAAGAAGTGTACTTGAATTACCCCATAGTTATGATTGTAGGTGAGAAGTCATAGAAGTGGTTTATTGTCCTAAATAGCATAATCGTAATATGACATTGAGTGCTATGGTATGTTGATCTTTGCATGTTTATTGGATATGGGTTCGTCTAAGGCGATAAGCCAACCCATACTTCGTTTGCGATAAATTTTCACAAGTAATTGTATCTCAGGTAGTTGTAGGGTTCTCCTATCGTCCACGACTACCCGCCAGTTTTTTTGGTGAACCATTCCGATCCGCCGCCAAAGGCGGCGAGATCTCGTCAATTTGTGAAACAAATTGACGGACGAGAGCCAGAGCCATTTATGGCTTGAGTTGTCGTGAACGCGAACCATAGAAAGGGCAATGACATGGATATCCTACAGAAGCAATTACTGAAAGATGAGAAAATTTTATGGAAAGGCCAGCCGGAGGCAGACATTCTGTTTTCTGGTTCTGACTTATTTCTTGTGCCTTTCAGCTTGTTTTGGGGAGGATTTGCTATATTTTGGGAATCTTCAGTCCTTATTATCAAGGACAAGTCAGGACAAGGAGCGCCTGTATTTTTCGCTCTATTCGGCATCCCATTTGTTTTAATGGGTTTGTATTTTATCTTTGGAAGATTTTTCTATAAGAAGCGGAAGAAGCAAAAAACATATTATGCCGTGACTGATAAGCGAGTGTTGATTGTAACCAGCTTATTTAATGAGAACATCCAAGCGGCATATATTAATACTTTGCCGTGTATTAATAAGAGTGTTCAATCGAATGGAATAGGTACCGTTAAATTTGGCAACACTTCGTTTATGGTGGGCATGTATGAAAATACCGGCCTGGATTTCTTTGCGTCATTCTATGGGAAGGATGTTCCAACTTTTTACGATATTAAAGATGCAGAAAAAGTTTACCAGATAGTAAACGATTTACGGAATAAATAGGTTTTTAAATAACGTACCTTGCTCTAAGAATAGGCTATAAAAAATATGCTAAAAAAACAATTCCCGGCTAAAATCACCGGTTTAAAAACGCTTTTTTGGTTATGCTGTTTGCTTTTGAGCACAACCGCCTATGCCGCAGACATAAATTATCACGTATTAAAGAAAATACCCCTGGGCGGGGAAGGCAGCTGGGATTATCTTACAGTAGATGATTCCGGCCGGCGGCTGTATATCTCCCGGGGCACTCACGTAACAGTGCTCGACCTTAAAACGGATAAACCCGTCGGCGATATTCCCGATACGCCGGGAGTACACGGAATCGCCATTGCCGCCGAATTAAACCGCGGCTTCACCAGCAACGGCCGGGCGGATACAGCAACGATATTTGATTTAAAAACATTAAAACTCCTGGGACAAGTGAAAACCGGAAAAAATCCCGACGCGATCCTTTATGACCCGCCAAGCAAACAGGTTTTCACTTTTAACGGCCGCAGTAACGATGCCACCGTATTCGACGCCGCATCGGGAAAGATCACAGGGACAATACCGCTCGGCGGCAAGCCGGAATTCGCGGTAACCGACGAAAAAGGCAAAGTTTTTGTAAATATCGAGGATACCGACGAAGTCGCCGAAATCGACAGCAAAAAATTGGCCGTAACCCGGAGGTTCTCTCTACAACCCGGCAAAGAACCGACCGGAATGGCATTTGATCCGGAAAGCAAACGAATCTTTTCCTGCTGCCATAACAAAACCATGGTTATTCTGGATGCGGAAACCGGTAAGGTAATCGCCGCCATGCCGATCGGCGAAAAAACCGACGGCGGCGGATTCGACCGGGAAAAACGATTGGCCTTCAGCTCGAACGGAGAAGGCACCTTAACGGTAATCCGGGAAACATCCCCGGGTAAATTTGCGGCTATCCAGACTGTCACCACGCAACCCGGAGCCCGGACCATGGCGATCGACCCCGGAACTCACTATATCTATCTGCCTGCGGCACGGTTTCAACCCCCCAAAAAAACACCGCCAAAAACAGGGGATAGGACACGCCCCGAAATAATCAAAGACAGCTTTGTCCTTTTGATCATAGGTGGATAAATTGAATTACCGGAAAATATATGGTATACTTGAAACGGAAGAACGAAGGCCCTAAGTTCAACCGCGAAAAGAGGAGCATTGATGGAAGAAAGGCGAAAATTTATACGCTTGGATTCTGAGCTGAACGTCAACTATAATCCCATCGATAATGCCTCGGAAAAAAAAGAAACAATAAGCAAAGACGTCAGCATCGGCGGAATTCGTGTAGGCCTGCCTGATAAAATATCTCCGGGGACAAGAATCCGTATGGAGATAAGCCTGCCCAACGAAATGGAAAAAATAGCAATTGTCGGCGAAGTGATATGGCAGCTGGTGCAAAAACCGGGGGGAACAATAGAGACGGGTATAAAATATATCGAAATGAACCCCCATGACCGCAATAAGCTTACCAATTACCTCGTGAACCGTTTAAGAGAAAAGGTAGATGAAGCGCAAAGGGCGCTGCCGGCGGAAAAAGATAATCAAACAGGTTTTAACGAAATATTGGAAAAAGAAATACGTTTCCCCGGAGATACCAGCAAAAACATAAGCGCCCCCGATTTTCTAATACGCGAGATAAGCCTGCCCTGGGATCAACAACGGCACTGCCATCTGCCCAAACCAATCATATTGAAATACAATGATGGTGACGGCGATGAACATGCCGAATACTCCATACGCCAATACTTAAGCGGCCAGGGGGTATGGCTTCTTGTTTCCCGCCAGATCAATCCCGGCGCCATTCTGAAAATAGAAATGGAACTACCGGGACAAATATCGCCGACCACAATCGAAGCGGAAGCCATGAGCTGTCAAAAAATAGAGCACGCCGCGGACGCAATCAATCTATATCAAAATGTCTATCAAATAAACGCTATGTATAAAAATATCAGCGAAACAAACCGGACAAAAATTGTCCGCTATATCTACACCTGCCGGCATGATTACATAATGCTCTGGAAGAAAAACCCTCCCGATTGGTTATAGTTGCTTTCTTTTCAAATTTGTGTACAATTAAGATATATGTTCCTGTTTTTAAGGCTGGTTTTAGCGCATTTTATCGGAGACTTCCTTTTCCAGTCGGACGAAGTATATGAAGTCAAAAAGAAAGGCTTTGCCGGCGCGCTCGTCCACTATTTTATAATATTTTTTACCTTTCTGCTGTTTTCCTTCCCTTATTTAAAATACGCCAACTGCTGGCTGGTTATTCTCTTTGCCAGCTTGACACATGTCCTGCAGGATGAAATAAAACTGCGCTACATCACAAACCCGAAGTTAAATCTTTTCGCGTTTATCGCCGACCAGATTTTCCACATAATTTTCCTGACGCCGATTTTTATTTTCGATTTTTCCAACATTGTTCCCGAAAGCAAAAACCTCCTGACCCATTTATACAACAACCGCTCCTTGATAATCTTCGGGATAGGGTATATCGCTTCTATATTTATGGGCGCCTACATCTGGGAATCCCTGAAGATATCTTATTTCAAAAAACCCGGGGCATTCGAGCATCTCCTGGTCAAATACGGAATGTTCGAACGCTTCGTGATTACCACCGCTTTTCTCAACCGGCATTTCCTTATTTTTTTGGCGGTACCGGTAGTAATGCATTTATGTTTCAAAAAACTCCCCCTCGGGTCGTCTTTTATTTTTAACATTATCTTTGCCGGAATCATCGGTTTTTTACTCAGGCGGTATCTGCCTATTTTTTAATTCTTTGGCGGTATCCCGCCAAAGAATTAAAAAATCAGCTCTTGGAGAATAGATTAATTCTATCGGTTTTAAGCTATCAATCACACCTCGGCGCATTGTACTTCATCCGCGAAGCGGATGGTATTTATTTTTTGCGGAGCATCCCTTATGGGATAATTCGGCTACAAATTTTCCCTGCGCGCTTCGCGCTTGGAAAAATCTAAGCCTCATTAAAATAATATGAGAACAAAAGTAGCCGTACCGCAAAAAGTATGCCTGGAGTTAACTAAAAATTTAGGCCGCCTCGTAAGCATGCACGCGCTGAACACGGGAAGCTTTGAAACAATCCCGGTCGTTTTACGCAAGAAACAGGAAACTTTCGACCAACTGGCGTTTTTTTTAGATAACGCCGGTTACGATTATTTAACGTTTCTGGTAGACTTATTGATCAACGAAGCCAACTATATCGCGTACAGCCGGGAATTGATGAACCTGGAGGCAGTCCGCCGCAAGGGCAATGACCAGCGTTTTTTTACCCGCGATACAAAAAAAGAAATAACGCGGGAAAACATACTAAAAGAGATGGAAAGGCTTGTAAAAAAAGTAACCGATAGGGTGTAAAGAAAAAATAATCTTGATATATCGCTTTCTTTACACTATAATTTAATGAGACTTCGCCGTAATGAAACTTACCCGATACCTCGGGTTTAGCTGAATTGTCCCGTAAGGGGTTAGCAAGCCGTAGGCGCCGCGTGAGGCGGTAGTGAAACTTATCCCACTGCATTCAGCGGAATGTAGTTGAACTATCCCCGCAAGGGGATAGCCGAATCGTCGAAGGATAATGAGTTTAAAGCTTAGATTTAATTGCCGAATTTACATTTTATTACCATACTTTAAAAAGGGAGGACGGATATGACACGTAAGATTACAGTAGTGGCACTGGTGATGTTTTTATTTTTAGCGGCAGGCAAAGTATTTTGCGCCGGTTCGTCGGCATTCCGCGTGGAATTGACGGACACGGAAGCCATGAGCAAAGGATTCGCCTTCGTAGGCGAAGCGAATAACCCTTCCGCGGTTTTTTATAACCCGGCCGGCCTTACCCAATTAAAAGGCGGCCAGCATCTTTCCTTAGGCACAGCTGAACTCGTTCCGCTTACGAATTACACTAACCACGCCGGTGCCGAAAGCCAGATGCGGCGCGGCGTATACACTATCCCGCATTTCTACTATGTCAATGATTTTGGCCTGAAAAAATTTGTCTTTGGCGTCGGCGTAGCCTCTCCCTGGGGTTTAAGCACCGAGTGGGCAAAAGATAGCTTTGCCCGGTACTCCGCCACGCGCACGGATATCATCACCGACGACACAATGCTTACCGGCGCATATCAACTTACCGAAAAGATTTCTTTGGGCGCAGGGCTGGATTATTTTCGCGCCAAAATGGGCAAACAGAAAAACGTCCTGCAAACCGGCGCCGCCGACGCCGATTTTGAAATGCGCATCAAAGACAATTTCGCGTGGGGATACCGGTTGGCATTGTTGTACGTGCCTAACGACCGGCACTCCTTCGGCATCCAATACCGCAGCCCGGTCAACTTGAAATTACGCGGCGAAACTTATTTCAACGGCTTAAGCGGCCTTTACGCGGCTATTTTCGGCGGCTCCTCCTACACCGAAGAAGCCAGTATGGAAGCGGAATTGCCCCAGGCTATTATCGCCGGTTACAGTTTCAAGCCTTCGGACAAATGGGTAATTAACTTTGACGTCGAATGGACAAATTGGGAATCAGTCGAACAGGAATATTTGATCTACCAATACGAGACTAACGCTACGCGCTTATCGGTTTTAAACAACGGCAACCCGGCTTCCCGCGATTGGAACAATGCGGTCACCCTGGCCCTGGGCGGCCAGTACAAGGTCAACGATAAACTGCGCCTGCGTTCAGGGTTTTATTTCAAAGAAAAAGCTGTTCCCCAGGCGAACTTCGAACCGAGCCTGCCGGACGCCAAGTCGTACGGCATTACCGCGGGTTTCGGCTATTCCTTCACCAAAAACGTGACCCTGGATATGGGCTACGCGTTTCAGCAATACGCGACAAGAAAAATCAACAACAACAACGTTTCCGGCACCATCGACGGCACCTATCGCAGCTGCGCGAGCATATACGGGACAAACTTACGCTTTGATTTCTAATAAAGATACCCCGCTCACGCGGGGTATCTTTATCGGCAAAACTGCCTGCGGCAGTTTTGTAAGCTTAAAGCAACCGGAATAAAAACAAAACCGTCATTATTTCTTGCAAACAAAAAAGGGAAAGTAGGCTATACCGGAAAAACTCCCCAGAGTAAAAAAAAGATTAAAAAACTCATCGCAGAAATCGCCGAAATTCCCGCCGCAGACATCTGACAACGCGTTGTTTGCCAAAGGCCTGGACGTCGACAGATGGATAACTCTAAAACCGTTTGGGATATCAATAAAATACAGGAGATCCTCCCGCACCGCTATCCTTTTATTTTCGTCGACCGGGTCATCTCCCTCGACGAAAATAAAAAACAGATAACCTGCCTTAAGAACCTTACCATCAACGATTATTTTTTCGCCGGGCATTTTCCCGATAATCCCGTTATGCCGGGAGTCCTCACCATCGAAGCCCTGGCGCAAGCGGCGATTTTACTATACGCCGCCCTGAAACCTCAAATCGCGGCGCAAAAACCCGTTTACTACCTGGGCAAAGTGGAAATAAAATTTTCCCGGCCGGCAAAGCCGGGAGACTGCCTTATCCTTGAGGTAACCGGAGAAAAAATATTAGGCACCGCCGGCATCGTCGCGGTCCGCGCCATGATCGACGGCGAAACCATCGCGGAAGGAAAAATAAGCTTTGGCGTCAAAATCGGCCTAAGGCCGACGGCCTGAGACAAAGTAATATTCAAATTAATTTATACCTTTTCTTCACGCAAAAATATTTTAAGTGCCATAAAAATCGACCATCGTCGCCAGGTATATAGATAATTTCGACTGCACCACGGAACATCTGCTAAATATAACTAAACCAGATAAATATGACCAAGCGGATTTTACTGATCGACAATGATCCCGCAATGATACAAAGCCTGGGAACGCTTTTGACAAAATCAGGGTATCTCGTCGCGGAAGCCAAAAACGGAAAGGAGGCGCTTAAGATTGCCGGGGAGCAGGACTTTGATTTAATTATTGCCGGCGTCAAAACCCCGGGGATGGACGGCGTCAATATATTTCAAAAAATCAGAGAAAAATATCTGCAACTCGATAAAAAGGTACCGCCGGAAATCATCGTTACCGGCGATGCCGAAAATGATACCTATCGCAAGATGGCCGACCTGGGAGTCGTAGACTATTTACATAAACCGTTTGAAAACGCAAGGTTCATCCAGGTGATCGAAAGATACTTAGACGGCCCGCCGCTGTGGAAAAGGAAGCATCCCCGCGTTAAGATAGAAATTCCCGCGCAATTAAAATTAGCCGATTCGGCCCCAGGCGCGATCCAGACTTTTGATTTAAGCGAAGGCGGCGCCGGAGTTATTTCAAAAATACCGCTTCCGGTAAACTCATTGGCACAATTTTCCGCAAACCTGTCAGGTTATCAGCCTGCCCTTAAAGGCGAGGCGCGGGTAGTCTGGTCGCGGCCGGCCGCCGGCAAAAACACATTTACCTGCGGGCTATGCTTTACCGCTATCGATATGAATATTTTAAAAGGCATTTTAGGCGAAATCAATAAGCGGCAATTTGAGGATTTCTTCCCGGCGCCGGCGCCCGATTTCCTGAAAGACGATTTTCAAAAGAATTACCTTTTTGAGCGCTTCAATCAGAAACAGATCATGAAAATCATTGATTTCCAGCCTCCTTTCTTGAGAATAGACCGGGTAGCGGTTTTAGGCTCCGACCGGCAGGATATGCTTCAAATCCGCGGTATCGCCGCCGGGACTTTAACGCTTGATGATACCGCGGGGCATTACAACAATACTCTTTTTTTGGCAATGTATGGACTGCTGGTTGCTTCGGCGGCACAGATCTACTTAGCGATGTTGTTTCCGGCTACGGCGCCGCAAGTTATAAAGTTAGACTGGATAAAACCGTCCCGCGACCGGATTTTATGGAAACCGGATGTTAAGGGAAGCCGTTTTTTTATCGAGACGCAGATCGTCAATAAAAAATTGCAGATGCTCGTCGCCAATACCCGGATGTTTTCCGACCAATATTTTATGGGAGAGATCAAAGGGCTGAAATTGATTTTAACCGCTAAAGATTCTATCCAACAGGCGAAGATTTTGCCGGCCGGAGAAAAGCTACCGGTTTTAAAGAGCGCCGGGGATGATAAAGAGGCCGGGGAAGGGCTTGATAATTTTTTTGGGGTAATCGTGCCTGAGGAGATAAAAAAGAATTATCAAGATAAAAAATGCCGCAAAAAACTTAACCAACAGGAAATCAGGGAAACGATTGATTTTGCGCCCCCGTTTTTAAAAATCGACCAGCTGGCAGTTTTTGAAGAGGAAGAAAACAGTACCCGTGAAAGCGTAAGTTTAGGCATGGGGCGGTTAACGGCCAAAGATACTGTCGGCCATTATAACAATACGGTTTTTTTAGCCCTATGCGCGCAAATAATGAGCTCGGCGACGGCAATACATTTAGCGGTTTTATTTCCCGGCAAAGCGCCGGAGGTGATTGCGGCAAAAGGCGTAAAGCCTTTCGAGCGGAGCCTTTGGAAACCCGGAAAAGACGGGGCAGCGTTTTGGGTCGAGACTAAAGTTATTAAGAAAAAAATGCATTTAGTAATAATCAAAGCCCAGATATCCTTCACCCATCTTCCTTACGGGTATGCCGACGAGGCCAAAGTGTTCTTAATTCCCAAACATCTGATTGCGCAAGCGCCCTCGTTGTTTTCGAGAGATAAAATTAAATGAAAAATAAAATTGAGTTGATCAGGGCAATCCGAAAGGTAGGACTTTATAATTTATTGAAGGTAAAGAAAATAAAAAAAATAGCCGGTAACATTATTGGCGGCTTCTTTCTTACTCGGGTAATAAGCACTTTGCTTAACATAGATTTTTTTGCCGGCTTTTCCGGAAATAGTAGTATAAATACTCATTTATTCTGTAAAGAAAATAATCTTGACGAGAAAGTGCTTTGCGCGCTCTGCGATTATTTATCTTCCCTGGGGATATTAAAAAAAAATAAATCAGAATATTATTTAACCGCCAAGGGAAAATTTATTTTAGAGATGGGCAGCGGTTTATTCAATATCGTGTATTCCTTCGAAGATATTTTTCATAATTTAGAACCTATTTTAAAAAAAGAAAGAACGGCGGAGAGAGATATAAATAAGTTTCTTTATTTTGAGGCTAAAGGCACCGGCGAAGCGGCTAAATTATTGGTTTTTCCCATAATCATCGATATCATTGAGAAAAAAAAGTTCAAAAGAATCTTTGATATTGGATGCGGTTCGGCGGCGTTTTTAATTGAGTTATGCAAAAATGTTTCCGGAACCATCGGCTATGGAGTAGACCTTTCGCGGAAAGCCGTGCTTCACGGCCGCGAAGAACTGATTAAATATAACCTGGAAAATAGAATTAAATTATTCGAAGGGAATATAATACACGATTTAGACTCATTCGCGGAAAAAATCAGCGACGCGGAGATAATAACCGCCTCTTTCGTATTGCATGAATTATTTTTTGAAAATAAAGAACAGATCATAAACTTTTTAGTGAAGTTTCGGCGCCGGTTTGAAAATAAATGCCTGTTGGTTTGTGAAAATATCGAACAATCGCTTGATGAATTACGCAAAGATCCCGGGCTTTATTCCGAAGTACAGTTAGCGCACCGGCTTGTCGGGGAACAACAAATGACAAGAAAAGATTGGCATACGATATTTATAAAAAGCGGTTTCAAAAAAATAAAGGAAAGGTATCTTAGCTTTGCTAGAATAAGTATTTTTATTCTTCATTAATAATCAGGGAGAAAAACGATGAAGAAGGTTATAGAAACAGACATAGCAATTGTTGGTTCGGGAACCGCCGGCGCTACTTTAGCAAAAGAGCTATCTAAGAAGGGTAGAAAAGTAGTTTTGCTTGAAAAAGGCAAGAGAGAAACCAGGCTGGGCGGGATGGACGACGCTCTAAGGTTCTACGAAAACCACGGTTTCCGAAAATCAAGAGAAGGAATCCCTCTATACGGAACCAGCATGGTCGGCGGCACCTCCGTAGTCGCTTCGGGAAATGCCGTCCGATGCTTACAAAAAGAATTCCTTGATTTGGGAATCGATTTGGAAAACCAATTCATCGAGGCGGAAAAAGAACTCAATGCCCGGCCTTTGCCGGATCGATGCATTTCCCCGGGAGCAAAAAAAATTCTCGAAGCGGCGCAAGCGTTGGGCCTTGAACCAAAACGCATCCCTAAGTTTATCGATCCGGAAAAATGCGTCGCCTGCGGAAATTGCGTCCTGGGCTGTAAGTACGGCGCGAAATGGTCGGCAGTCGATTACGTTGACGAAGCGGTTAAGAACGGTGCCTTATTATTAACCCAGGCCAAAGCGATTAGAGTCCTGGTTTCGAATAGAAAAACTCGGGGGATAGAAGCGATTGGGCCCGAAGGGCTTATGGAAATTATCAGCGATATTGTGATTATCGCCGCCGGCGGCATCCAAGCGCCGATAATCCTTCAAAAGTCGGGGATTTCAAATGCGGGTAAAAAAATGTTTTGCGACTCCTTCATGACTACCTATGGAGTTACAAAAAATATCAATCAAACCAAAGGAGTAAATGCGCCGGGTTACATTCTAAGACCAGATAAGTTTATTACCTTTCCCTTTGTAGATCCGCCGGTACAGTTTTTACTATATAATAGTTGGGAAGCTTTGTTTGGGGGGCTCCCTCGAGAAAGAACCTTGGGAATGATGACTAAGATCGCCGACGAATCCATCGGGCAAGTAGATATTGACGGTAAGATCACAAAAACAATAAGTCCCAAAGATAAAGAAAAATTAAACGAGGGGATTGCCTTAGTAAAAGAAATTTTTATAAAAGCCGGGGCTGAACCAAAGTCTATTTTTACCATCAAACAAATCCGAGGCCCTCATCCCGGCGGGACCGCCGCCGTCGGAGAAGTAGTTAATAATAATCTGGAAACAGAAATAAAAAATCTTTTTGTCTGCGATAACAGCGTATTGCCTAAAGCACCGGGGTTACCGCCGATCCTGACGATTATCGCTCTCAGTAAGTGGCTGGCAAAAAAAATCATCAACTAACTAATTCAATAATATGGATACCTTTGCTTTTTCCGGATTATTAGTTTTGCTATCGAGCCTATTTTTTGGTTTTTTTGTTTTTTTAAATAATACAAAAAATAGAGCGAATCGAATATGGGGGCTTTTTTCTCTCGGGGTTGCCTCTTGGGGCTTAGGCGCTTTTATAGCCGGACAGATACCGGAGTCCGGGAGAGCATCGGCGCTTTTATGGTGGCGCATAACTTATTTTGGTATAATTTTTATTCCGGTCTTTTTTTATCATTTTGTTTATCTTTGGTTAGGCCTCAAAAGAAAAATATTTTTATATCTATTTTATTTATGGGGTTTCTTTTACGCTATATTCGAATGGGCCCCTTGGGGAGATTCATTCATCGGCTACGATAATATGAAGTTAGTCTTTTCTTCTTTTTATGTAGTCGGCCCTAAGCCCCTATTCAATTTATTTGTTTTATGTTGGTTTAGCATTGTTTCCTATAGCCATTTCGAACTATACAAAGCCTTCCAAAAATCAGTCGGGTTGAAGAAAAACCAAATTAAATATTTTTTTCTTGGCGCGGCAATAGGATTTTTAGGGGGCGGTTTTAGTTTTTCGATGTGTTTTGGTGCCAATATATACCCCTATTTTAACTTTGCCGTTCCTTTGTACCCGGCGATTATGTCTTACGCCATTGTTAAATACCGCCTCATGGACATCAAGGTTGCCATCACCCGCACCGGCATTGCCATGGTGATTTATCTTTTTGTTTTGGGGGTGCCGTTTTATGTCGGCTACATGACTCATAATTGGCCGATGGCGATGCTGTTGATGGCAGGGTTAGCGACCATCGGGCCGGCGATCCAGCGCCGGATGCAGAGAAAAGCCGACGATATTTTGCTGGCGGAACAGCGCCGGTATCAGCAAATACTCTTACAGGCAGCCAGCGGGATGGCCAGAGAGCATGATCTTGACCGGCTGGTGAGGCTGATTGTTTATCTCCTTCAGCGCACGATTAAAATCCATTTTGCCGTATTCTTTTTGGATAATGGAGAGCAGGGATTCTACGAGCTTGTCGCGATAAGGGGCCGGCGCCGGTTTGAGCCGACCTTTTCTTACCAACACCCCTTGGTCCAATTCCTTAAAGCGCAGGAAGAACCGCTGTATCTGGGAGAAATCCCGGCAGATGCCCGCATTGGGGCGAACCTCCCCGAAGATACCGGCGTCATCGTTCCGATCCACTCGGAAAAAAAGCTCGACGGCTTCCTGTTTTTGGGCGAAAAACTTAACCGGGATATTTACTCCCGCGACGATATGAATATTTTCTCCATCCTTTCCCGGCAAGCCGGCCTGGCCGTCCAGAACTGCCGGTTTTTGCGTGAATTTAAAAAAACTCAGGAGCGCATTTTCGCCGCGGAGAAAATGGCGTCCATAGGCGGCATGTCCGAAGGCGTCGCCCACCAGGTGGGTAACCGGCTCAACCAGTTTTCCTCCGCCGCCAGCGAAATAAAAATGATGCTCGAATATCTCGCTAAAAATCCCGGCGGCGGGCCGGAGCTCAGCCTCCAACAATTTTACCAGAACCTTAATGAAACCGCCGCTTCGATCAGCGACAATGTCAAGCGAACCGACGAAATGATCAAGGGAATTTTGAATTTCGCCCGGGTGGAGGGAAACGAAACCTTTTTCAGCCGCTTTTCCCTGAAAGAAGCGGTCGGCTTGACCCTGATCCCCCTGAGGACAAAACACCGCCTCCGCGATGATTTTCCCTTAACGATTGACCTCGGCGAGGACGATACCATTTACGGCGTGCTCAGCCAGATCGTCGAAACTATTTACAATATCTGCGATAACGCCTACGAAGCCTGCCAGGAACGCCGGGACCTGTTTCCCAATTGGGATGAAAAACTCGCTTATAACCCGATCATCAAATTGCAGCTGCGCCAGTTTCCCGACAAAAGTGTCATCGAGATCTCCGATAACGGTATCGGTATCAAAGAAGGGGACGCCCCTAAAATCTTCGCGCCTTTTTTTACCACCAAATCCAGCTACCGCACCGGCACCGGCATCGGCGTCTACGTCGTCCGGCGCATCGTCGAAGAAAACCACAAGGGCACCATCCACTTCAAATCCCAATACCTGCAGGGAACAAAATTCATCATCGAACTTCCCAGGAAGTAAAAACAATACCCGGAAACAGTAAATTGCTCAAAAAGCTTCTTGACAAAAAACAGGGGGTAAGAATATAAAGAATATAAAGGGGCCACCCCCTTGGTATTTAATAAGGTAGGGAATATGAATATTGGGCGCCGCATTGGTTCCGTTGACGTTAAGCGCTATGGCTTTATCCTGGCCGCTATAATTGTTTTCGCATTTTTTATCCGGATTTACCATATCGGTTTCCCGGCCATCGGCTACCATAATGTTAAAGAGCACGAGATGATAAACATCGCTAAAAATATGCTTAAGAATGGAGATTTCTTCTCGCGTTACGCGGATTTTCATTATGGTTTGGAGATTGATCATAAAAAAGTTGATATGTTTCCCGGCGGCTATATTACGATATGGCAGACTGCTCTTTGTTTTAAATTATTCGGCCCGGACGCTTTTTTGGCTCCCGCGCGAATCATCAACGTCATATTTTTTCTTATTGGTATTTTGTTTGCTTTTAACATCGTTGTTTTTTTAACTCAATCCCGGCCTTTGGGGTTATTATCGGCGTTTATCCTGAGCATTTTGCCGCTGGGTATATTTTTTGCGCGTAATTTACAGCCGGACTGCCCGGCCTTTGCCGGAATGCTCGGCTGTATCTATTTCTATCTTCGTTTTGTCGCGACTCTTGAGTTTAAATATCTATTTTTCTCGATTATTTGTGCGGTTTTTATTTTTCTGTGCAAGATGACTTTCCTGATTTGTTTTTTACCCTTACTATTTATAATCCCGTATAGGAAACTTTTGGATAGATACCATCCATTGAAGCTGGCGCGAAATATTTTTTTAACATTACTGCCCCTTATCGCGGTAACAGCTATTTTCTGGATGTCCGGTGAGTTGGTTTTTAGAACATCGATCGGCCGGATAAATTTTTTGGCGTTGTTTACGTTTTCTTATTGGGGAAAGTACGGTAGGGATATTCTTATCTATACGGTTAAAGAAAATTGGACGATAGTTTTTACCATCGTTGGTATTTTGGGTTATTTTATGGCCGTGCGCAATCGTCAAAATGCCTTATTGCGACGTTTTGTTTTCGGCTGGATGGTTACGCTTATTGCTTATTGCATGGTACTTTCCGATTATATAAATCAGCATAATTACTACCAGATGCCGTTTCTTTTTATGGCGGCATTCTTAAACGCCTACGCCCTGTATTTTATCGGGGGGAGGATTAATCAGTTAACCCGAAGAGTGCATTTTGCCAATGCATTTTTCGGGGGGTTGATATCCCACGCCGGCACCGTCATTGTTATTCTACTTTTTATTATTAATGCACCGCCAATTTACGAACAGGCGCGGGAGCATTATGCCACACTTTTCGGCGGCATGGACGATATCGGCGATTATATCTGCCGCCATACTAAACCGGGCGACCGCTTTTTTTTAAACTCTTTTTGCCAGCAGTGGGGTATCTGCACTTATGCTGAAAGAAAATGCGGGTGGGTTAATACCTTGGAAGAATTTAAGGAAAAAGAAAAAATCTTTGGCGTCCGTTTCATCGTGCTTTATCGTACCCCCGGTTATGATCTAAACATTTCCCCGGACGTTGGAAAATATATATACGATAATTACCGGCTTGTATACCTGGGTTTTACATCCGTATATTCCAATAAAAATGGTTTTCTGGCGGCAATGGTTTTGCAAAAAGGAGGAACGTTCGATTACGATATCTTCGTTAAGAGCAGGATTCCCCTATTGAAAAAAGAATACCGCGCTTGTGGGATAACGGAATTTTATAAAGTTATTAAGGATGGCTGAGCAGCGATTGCAGGGAAAACATAAATTCCCTAACGGGGTATCCCGTGAACTTTGTAGCAGGTACGATTTGAGCTATACTGATACGCTGGTGGCGATGGCGAATAATATTATCAAAAAAGAAGAAGTTGGACGGAACGTCTTGCTTATTGTTTATTTATTAAACGCATGAAGCAGCGAACGCTTTTTTTATTGATTATCACGATTGGTATTGTTTTACGTACCGTCATCTATATCGTTAACAATTCTTTCTGGTACGATGAAACTCTTCTTGCTTATCCTGTCATAGAAAGTTCATTCGGCCATCTTTTCCTGCCTCTCCGACAAGGCCAGGTAATTGCCCCTATTGGATTTTTAATAGTGACCAAGTTTTTTGCCCTGGCATTAGGTAATCACGAATATACCTTAAGGCTTTTTCCGTTTGCCTGCGGCATACTTTCGGTATTTATTTTTTGGCGTATCGCCAAGGCAAAACTTAAACCCGATGCAGCCGTGTGGACCACTATACTCTTTTCGTTTTCTTACTACGCTATCCAACATGCGGCAGAATACAAACATTATGCTTCTGATATATTCTTTGCCCTTGTTTTATTAGGCTGCGCTCTGTGGGTAGAAAGCGGACGTCTTTCGGTATTAAAATATGCAGCGGCATTGATCAGCGGAGCGTTAAGCATCTGGTTTTCTTTTCCTTCGGCAATTTTACTTTTTTGTATAGGAGGATACCTTTTGATTAATTCTTTTTTATCGCGCGATTACATAAAAATAAAATGTCTTTTTCCTATTATATGCGTTTGGGCGATAAGCGGAATTTTCTATTACGCTGGTTATAAAGAACTTATTTTAGGCAAGGCGTTCGGAAAGAGTTACCTGGAAAAATGGTGGTTAGATGCGGGTGGATTTCCAAATTTTACTTCTTTTAGTTTGGAAAATCTACTTTGGCCGGTTAAGAGCATCTTTTTATTTTTTGATAATCCAATAGGTATTTTTCCGATAATCGGATTATTGTTATATACCGTTGGCATGCGTTCCTTGTGGCATGAGAATAAAAGATTCGCTTGTTTACTGGTATCTCCCGTTATCGTTTCATTGCTTTTGGCTATTGCCGGCATATATCCTTTCAAGGAAAGAGTTGTTATTTTTTTAATTCCCTTTGTCATCATAACAATGGCCTACGGCATTGCGGCTATTTTACGGTTTATTAGCAAATATACCCGGTACGGATATATTATAATATTTTTTTTGGTCATCATGAAACCGCTTATGCTTTTTGTTGAGAATCCCATCATGCACATTGATGGTTCAAAGAAGGCCATCCGCTATATCCAAGATAATTGGCAGGCCGATGACCAGGGGGTGATTGTCGGATCATTTTCCTACCCGCAATTTGAATATTATACTTTAGACAGGTATATTCCCTATCATATAATGCGAGCGCATACCTTCGGTATTTCTGATAGGCCGAGTTGGGCAAACAGCAGAAATGAGCTGAAGGAATACGGCATAGAGTTGTCTAAGTTGACCAATTCTCCACAGCCGGTTTGGATTTTTATAACGGATGATCCCTACAAGGAAAAAGAATACCTTATAAGTTTTTTAGCAAAAAAAGGGGAATTACGCCATCGCTATTCATCGAAAAATGCTCACGTTTATAGTTATAAACTGAAAGAGACTAAAACGTAGAAGGAAAACGAAAAAGGCAAATAAAAAAAGTGCCGGGATGAAAAGTAAACCCCGTTAGAGAACTCCGTTCTTTTACCCCGTTAGAAAATTATTTTCTAACGGGGCGAGCGGTATTGCGCTGACGGTGGCATTAAACCACCGTCAGCTTTATCGCTGGATAACCGCCGACTAAAGTCGGCGGCTTTCTCTAACGGGGTAAAATTAGAAATATAACCATATTCATAATCGTTTTTGTTACCATCGTTTCTATCCCCCGCGGAGATAGTGGTTCGACTACGCTCACCATTCCTTCGAACAATCCTGAGCCAAGTCGAAGGATTCAACTACCGCCTCGCCCGGCGCCCGCTTCGACTCGCGAAGCGAGGCGAGCGCTTCGCGCTTGGACTCGGCGAAGTTTCAAACTCATTACCCCTCGACTCCCTTCGGTCGCTCAGGGTAATTTAACTACCGCCTCGCCCGGCGCCCGCTTCGACTCGCGAAGCGAGGCGAGCGCTTCGCGCTTGGACTCGGCGAAGTTTCATTATAAAATTATTGACTTTCATCTCCATATTCTGTATAATTTTTTTATGCCCTTCACAACACGGCGTCACCGGCATCAACCGAGTCAATCGCTGTCCTGTCATATTTTAACCACAATCATTACCAAAACAAAATCTTCCAAAAAATCAAAAACTACCGGTATTATGCCGGTCTTTTTAATATGCATATTACTAATTTAATAATTTTACCGTCCCACTTGAAAAAATCGGTTTAAAATGGTACAGATTAAGTAGTGTCCTGCGATAGAGGAAGGGGAATACATGTAAAACGTTAGCTATTACAATATAATTATTTTGGGTCAACGCGTAACAACTCTACCTGGGAACACGAGGGTTCATCTTAGTATGTACACTATCAATATAACAACTCATGTCGACGCTTCGGCCAAAAAGTTGATGAAGATATGGCGCTATCCTCATAAACTTTGCGCGCATACCAAAATGATAAATAGCTTAACCGTAATCAAACGCAACAAAGAAAATGTTGTAACCGAATGGAACGTAAATGTCGACGGCTTGAATTTAACCTGGCAACAGAAAGATACCCTCGACTTGAAGAATAATAGAGTATCGTTCGAACAAGAGAATGGCGTCTTCGCCCAATATTATGGTTGCTGGGAAATAATCCCCGCCGGGGCGCGGCAATGTACCTTAAAATTACGCGTAAATATGGACTGGGGCATTCCGGTCCTCAAACCTTACGTCGGCAGCATCTTAAAAAAGAAATCGGTTCTTATCTTTAAAAGGTTTCTTGACATCATCAAGAAAGCAGCAAGCCATGGATAACAAAATAGGGATAGTCATCCATCCCATCGACCGCGAGCTCCTCTATGATTACGAACCGGGCATGAAACGGTTCGATGCCCCGACCACCCAGAAAATACTGGAATGGATGTCGCCCTTCAAAGCCGCGAATATCGAAGGGATAAAATCCAAAGCCACCCACGAAACCCTGAATGCCGAGTTGATCATGTGCCCGCTGTTGATCGAGCAGATGGCATCGAACAGCCCGCGAAAAGTTTTTAATAAAGTGGCCAAAACAGTTCGTTTTGCCGAAAAAAGCGGCTGCCGGATTATCGCCCTCGTCGCCTATACCGCGTTAGTCGGCGAACGGGGCATGAAATTGCAGGAACTGGTCAAAACACCGCTGACTACCGGCAACCACCTGACTCTCGCCGTGATGCCGGAAACGATATTGCGGGCGATAAAACTCCTGAATTACAAATCACAGCGCCTCAACATGCTTCTTCTGGGCGCTAACCCGCTGATCTACATCCTGGTGCATCATCTCGGACACCATCTCCACCAATCCTGTCTTTATTATGCCTCCCAGGATAAAATCAAAGCCTACCATTCTCTTTTGTCAGCCGCGTTAAAAAAACGGGTAAAAATATTACCGCGTGACCCGGCCGGCGCCATGCGCGACGCCGACATCATCGTCAACGCCACCAGCCGCCTGCCCGCGTCATTCGACGAACGTTTGCTGAAGAGCGGGGCGATTGTTTTTGACGCTTCCTACCCGCGCCGCATCCAGATCACGCGCAAAGATATTTTATTGATCGACGGCATCACCATGCGGCCGCCGGGCCGGCCTAAGTTTAATTTTAATTTCGGCCTGCCGGACGGCCTGTGTTTTCCCTGCATGGCCGAGCCGATGGTCCTCGCCTTCGAGAACAAATATGAATCTTATTCGCTGGGCAAGGATATCTCTTACGATAAAAGCGAGAGCATTTTCCATATGGCAAAAAAACACGGCTTCAGCCTGGGCCCCCTGACGTCCTACGAAAAGATCATCCCGGAGGAAAAATTTGCCGATGTGATCAAACATATCAAACCTAAAAAGAAAGTATTCAGTTTTTTATTGACAAAGTAATACTTTTAGTATATACTTTAAGTATATTAAATTTATCACAGTCCGCGGATGAATACGTTAAAATATTTCAACCACAAAGTGATTTTGTTATAGGGAGAAAAACAATGAGCAAGGCGATATCTCTAAAAATCAATGATATGATTTTTAAGGAGACTGAAGAAATTACCCACAAAACGCATACTCCCAGAAATTCCTATATTAATGAAGCAATCAAGTTCTACAACCGGTTAATAAAAAGAAAACTCCTGAAAAAGCGCTATCAAAAAGAATCGGCACTGGTAGCAGGATATTCCTTAGAGATTAACCGGGAATTCCAGGATATTGAAAATGAAAACGCCCTATGACCATAAAAAAATGGAATGTTTATGTGGCTGATTTAAACCCTCGCCACAAGCCGGAACCGGGCAAGATACGGCCGGTGGTCGTCGTCCAAACCAATTTATTAAACAACACCCACCCAACCACTATAACCTGCCCAATTTCTACGAACATTAAAAAAGAGGCGATTCTCTTACGGGTGCACTTAAAAAAAAATGAAGCCGGCCTAAAAGAAGCGTCCGACATTTTAGTAGACCAAGTCAGGGCAATCGACAATAGCCGGTTTTGCAAGCATCTGGGAATTCTGGAAGATAATTCTATCGAAGAATTGCGTAAATGTTTATCTTTGATTTTAGATTAAAATTATAAAAATCAAGCTAATCGCCCCGGCGTACAAGCCTGAGTAGGCATAATGAATAGTATGGATAAATTCGGCTTTATCGTGCACCCCATCGACATAAAACAGCTAAAAGAATCCTGGCCGGCCTTAAAATTCCTGCCGCCTGTTTTTATCCGTTTGTTATTAAAATATTGCCCGCCGTTTATGGCCTCTAAAATTAAAGGCGTCCGCTCTCCCACCGGCAGAGAAATCGAAGGGTATTTCATCGCCTGTCCGCTTTTACCTGAGCAAATGGTAAAGCTGGATGAAAATTTTGTCGTGAAAAAAATTATCCAGGCTTGCCGGATTGCGGAAAAATCAGGTGCCAGGATAATCGGCCTGGGCGGGTATACTTCGGTAGTGGGGGATAAAGGCTTGACCATCGCTAAAAATTTGTCTATACCGGTAACGACCGGTAATTCCTTGACCGCGTGGGCGGTTATCGAAGCAATTTTGCAAACCGCGAAGAAACAAAATAAGGACCTCGCAAAATCCACCCTGGCGATCATCGGCGCCAGCGGCTCTATCGGTTCGCTATGCGCCCGGAAACTTTCGCGTTATTTTTCCCACATCGTTATTACCGCCCGCCACCGGGATAAACTGGAAGGGCTGAAACAGGAAATAAGCAAAGACAATCCAGCCAACATTACCATCGAGGACAATGTGCATGCGGCAGTAAAACTCGCGGATATTTTAGTCATAACCACCAGCTCGCCGCAAGCCTTGCTCAACACGGCTGAATTGAAATCAGGCGCGATTGTCTGTGACGTATCAATCCCCAAAAACATTTACGGCAAGGATAATCCGCGAAGCGATGTCACGATAATTCCCGGCGGGTTAATAAAATTACCGGGAAACGTAGGCCTCGGCGTAAATATTTTTTTACCGCCCAATGTCGTTTATGGCTGCGTTGCCGAAACGATGCTTTTGACTTTAGAAGGTTTATTTGAAAGTTATTCGCTGGGTGATAAAATACCCTTACAACAGTTAGACCGGATTCACGAATTAGCTGTTAAGCACGGCCTGACGGTGTGGATGTAGTTTGCCGGAAGGCATGATTTTGCTGAGTTTCAAATCCAGCACTAATTTTGCCATGGCAAAATTAGTGCTGGATAATTCGACTACGGCCTCAATCTGCTCCTTACAGGCTTGATTTCGGCCAAGTCTCATTAATATGAAAATAAAACTGATCGCCCCGGCGCGCAAACCGGAATGGGGAGAAAGTTTCTGGGATTTAAAGACGCTTTGTAAACTCACCGGCAAAAAAGCCGGCGGCGCGCCCCTGGCTTTGCCTACTCTTGCCGCGCTAACCCCTTCTGATGTCGAAGTTGTTCTCACCGACGAAAACGTCGAACCGATTGATTTTGAGGAAAAAGTAGATTTAATCGGCATTACCGGCATGACCTGCGTCATCCCGCGCTCTTACGAAATCGCCGACGAATACCGCAAGCGCGGAGTTAAAGTGGTGATGGGCGGAATCCACGTTTCCATGCTTCCGGAGGAAGCTATCCAGCATTGCGACGCGGTAGCAATCGGTGAAGCCGAAGGATTCTGGGAAAAAATAGTCCGTGACGCGCAAAAAAATCAATTGCAAAAATTATACCGCGGCGACAGTTTCCCTGATTTAACCAATTCGCCGATACCGCGATGGGATTTGCTGAAAAATGATAAGTATACTTTTTTTGTTATGCAAACCGGCCGGGGCTGCCCTTATGATTGCGATTTTTGCTCGGTGAAAATATTCAACGGCCGGCAATACCGACATAAAAAAATTGAGAATGTTATAAATGAAGTAAAATTGTTGAAAACCATCGACAACCGGAAATGGATTTTTTTTAATGATGACAATATACTTGCCATTCCCGAATACGCTAAAAACCTTTTTAAAGCGTTATCCGCCTTTAAAAATAATGTCTATTGGTGCCAGGGTTCGTTAAATCGTTTGGATGACGATGAAATCCTGGAGTTAATGAATAAAAGCGGCTGCAAAGTCATATTTATAGGGTTTGAGTCGATTTCAAAACAAACAATCCAATCTTACAACAAAACTGTCGTCAATAATATTGACAAATATAACAAGGTGATAGATAAAGTCCATTCCCATGGCATCAGCGTTTTTGGTTCTTTCATAACCGGCAGCGATAGCGACGATAAAAACGTTTTTGACGATACGGTTAATTTCATAATGAATACTAATATTGCCTTTTCGATGATTAATATTCTCGTTGCCCTCCCCGGAACCAAATTGCGATCGAGTCTGGAAGATGCCAATCGAATATTGACGAATGACTGGCAGAAGTATAATGCGGAGTTTGTTACTTTTAAGCCAAAATCCCTGTCGACGGAGGAGTTGCACGAAGGAAGAGAAAAAATCCTACGCGATATCTATTCTTACAAGAATTTATATAAACGTTTAAAATCCCTATGGAGCCGGAACGTTTTCGTCCGTGACAAATCAAATTGTTCCAACCTTTTTACAAAAGGACGTATTCTTTTATCGCTCAAAGGCTTTTTGAGCAAAGATATAAACAAGATATTTTTTATACTAAAAAGCCTCTGGAATAAAAATGTGACATCGGTATCAACAATTTTGATAGCTTTATCGTATCACGATTATTCCCTGAGAGAAAAAAACAGAAAGATCATTAAAAACTTAAGCAAAATTATATAGCTTTACAAAAAATACGAAAACAATATGTATTATTACTTCAACCCTTACGCAGTTCCTTTCGGATTAGTTTTTATCGCACTATTATTTGGTTTCTTTATTCTTTTGAAAGATAGGACCTCAATAGTCCATCGAACTTTTGCTCTATTATTCCTTAGTACTTGCGTATGGCAATTTGGCTATTTCATGGTGTATCTAAGCAAGGATGAAAATACTGCCCTATTTTGGTGCAGGATTGTATACCTTGGAGTCCCCTTCATTACAATCACAAACTATCATTTTTCAACAGTTTATCTTAAACTAGCCAAACAATATAAACTTGTCGCGTTTTTTTATATTCTTAGCTTTATTTCTTTATTTTTTACCAGCAATTATTATTTTATCAGCGGTGTAAAAAAATACTTCTGGGGATACTATGCGCAAGCTGGTTTTTTACATAGTATCTTTTTGGTATTTTGGGTGGTACCCCTGATACTATCGCTGCGTAATTTTTATCAAGCCTACCATCAGCCAATACCATCTCTAGAAAAATTAAGACGTAAGCTCATGTTTTGGGCTACTCTTTTTGGTTATCTTGGGGCAGTTGACTTCATTCCAAATTACGGAATAGAAGTATACCCTTTTGGCTATATTCCCGTTTCTATATTCGTTCTGACCGTTGTCTATGCAATCGTTAAATACCGTCTCATGGATATTAAAGTCGTCTTCACCCGCGCCGGCACATTTTTATTCGTCTACACCCTCACTCTGGGTTTTCCCTTCTGGCTCGGTTATCAAACCAAATCCTGGTTATGGTCAACCTCCATTATGGCGGTTTTGGCCATGATCGGGCCGATGACCCATCGGTTTGTGCAGAGAAAAGTAGAGAACGCGCTACTCGCTCAGCAGAAACGCTACCAGCAGTTACTGCTTCAGGCCGCCAGCGGCATGGCCCGGGAGCATAATCTTGACCGCTTACTTAAATTGGTCGTCTATATCGTCCAGCGGGCGGTAAAAATCCATTTTGCCGTTTTTTTCCTGGCTAACGACGAAGAAAAGATTTATGAATTGGCGGCGATCAGGGGCGCCCATTCCTTCGAGCCGACTTTTTCCTATGAACACCCTCTGGCAAAATTCCTGACCGAACATAATGAACCGGTACTTACTATAGAAATCCCTGAAGAAATCAGGTTTTCCGCCAAGGTTCCCGCGTTGACTTCGGTGATTATCCCGGTACACCTGGAAAAAAAACTGGAAGGGTTTTTATTTTTAAGCGATAAAAAAAACAACGATTTGTACTCCAGCGACGATATGAAGATTTTTTCCATTCTCAGCAGCCAAGCCGCCCTGGCCATCGAAAATTGCCTCTTTCTGCAAGAGTTTAAAAACACTCAGGATAAAATTTTTGCCGCGGAGAAACTGGCCTCCATCGGCGGGATGTCCGAAGGCGTAGCCCACCAGGTAAAAAACCGGCTTAATTATTTTTCCATGGCCGCCGGGGAAATCAAGCTCCAGCTTGAATATTTAAAGCGGGAAAGCCCCGATTTGGCCGGCAAAAATCCGGTCCTCGATACATTCCTAAAAGACCTCGGCGTTTTATCCGTTGCTATAACCAACAATGTCAAACGCGCCGACGATATGATCAGGGGGATCCTGAATTTCGCCCGCGCCGAAGAAAAAGAAACATTTTTCAGCAGCTTTTCTCTAAGAGAAGCGGCTGAGCTGACGCTGATACCCCTGAAAGCCAAACACCACATCCGCGACGACAACCCTTTCCCCCTAGAGGTTGACGCCGGCCCGGACGACACGGTTTACGGCGTGCGCGCCCAAATCGTAGAAACGATTTACAATATCTGCGATAACGCCTACGAAGCCTGCCTCGAACGGAAAAACTTTTTTAAAGAAGATGGGGAGAAGAGGCTGTTCCAGCCGCGAATCCGGTTAAAACTATCGCAGAATCATGATAAAAGCATCATCGAGATATCGGATAACGGCATCGGTATCAAAGACGAAGATATTCGCAAAATTTTCGCGCCGTTTTTTACCACCAAATCAAGCTATAAATCAGGTACCGGGATCGGGGTGTACGTGGTCAAACGCATCATCGAGGAAAACCATCACGGCCGGATAAGCTTCGAATCAAAATACCTCGAAGGAACAAAGTTTACCATAGAACTGCCGAAGAAGTGAACTTCGCCGCCCCGCGCTATATTGCGGTATCCCTGAAAAATCTCTTTTTTGCTGTTTTTCCCAAAAAGACCTACTTTTTTCCGCAAATATATTTAACCCGAAAAACGCGCTTGATCGTGGCAAATAGTTGCAATATTTTACGCTGCAAAGGGTCGTAAAAAGTCCGCCATGGGCGAGATCTCGCCTTTAGGCGAACCTCGACAGCCTGCGTTTTTTGCGACTCGCCGTGAGTGAAAGCCGCTGTTCCCTTTCGCGGCAAACTCTTACCGCTCTCCTTCGACCTTGCTCAGGATGGTTTAGGAAGGATGGTGAGTGTAGCCGAACCATTTGCTCGCTCTAAACATGCTTCTCGGGTTTACTTTTTTAAAATTTGAAAAATACTTGTAATGTTGTTTACGCCCAATCAGCCCTAGAAGTATTCCGTCAAAAACATCCACAATACGTCATCCCATGGTATAGCATTTATAGAACAATCCCCCTAGTTAGTCAATAAAAAATACGGAAAATAAAAGCTTTATGAGGTATAATTAGAAAATAAATAAACGACCGATTATTTACTTGCAAAAAATACATCGCTAAGTACAATACAGCTAGTATTGACTTTATAAAGATGATAGCTAGGGGTTATTTTAAAAGAGCGAGTTTCTCAAGATAAAAATATGATAATAAAACCAGGAACAATTATTTACGATAACGATAAAAATAAGTATATAATTATTGACTCTGAGGGTACGGGCGGATTCGCTTCTGTTTTCAAAATTGAAAGAGAAAATGATAAATCAATATATGCTTTAAAAACATTATTGGAAAGTTATAGCGATGATAAATTATTAAGAGGTTTAATAAACGAGGCTAATTTAGCAACTAATATAATACACCAGAATGTTATAAAGTATTTATTTTTTCACGATGGCTCTATGTTTAACGAACTACCCCCTTATATTATAATGGAATATGCAAATCAAGGTACTCTATGGGAAATTATCCAAAAACAATCAGCCAAAAAAGAATTTTTACCAAATAACGAATTAAGACAATATTTTAATGATTTAATAAATGGCATGGAGGTAATTAACGCTAAACTTATACATAGAGATATTAAGCCGAAAAATATTCTTATAAAAGATGACATATTGAAAATTTCCGATTTCGGTTTATCTAAAATCGTTGAAGAAAAAACACGAACTCTTTCTTTTAAGGGATTTGGAACTGCAGAATATGCTGCTCCGGAATGTTGGAAAAATGATAAGAATACAATTAAGATGGATATCTATTCGATGGGCGTAGTTTTTTTCGAATTGGCAACTCTGCAGCACCCTTTGAAAATTAACAATACGAACGAGTCTATTAATTGGCAAGACGTTCATTTATTTCAAGCGCCTCAGAAACCAGAAAAAATAAATACGAACATTACTCCCGTATTCTCTCAAGTAATATTAAAAATGTTAGAAAAGGATACAAGCAAGAGATTTAATAATTGGGGAGAAATAAGAGATGAATTGAGAAAAGAAAGTCTACCCAAAACTAACAATACTGTTTTGATAGATACCATGTTAAAGCGTAGATTAGACATAGATAGTAAAATTCAAGCAGAACAATTAGAAAAACAAAAGAGAGAGACCGAGATAGAAGAGTTTAAAAAAATAGTAAATTATCAATTTGTTAAAGATATCATAGAGCCATTAGGCAATCTTATCAAAGAGTTTAATGTTCATTATTTGAATGGTAAGATACAATTACAATTAGAAGGGAAAAATAAATGTAGAATTAGATTAGTGTCGGGGCGTTTATTAATATTGGAGATTAACGAATTAATTGATGAAGACTTTTATCGAAGAGTTGTAATAGATGATTATGGTAGGCAATCATCAACTATGAGATTAGAAAGACCATTATTTAATAAAAAAAAGATTATGGCTTGGGGTTGTTTGCGTAATCAATATGGTAAAGGATTTAATATACTTTTAATTGAAAAAGAAGGAGAAGTTTATGGTGAATGGGTTATCTTATGGAATACAAATAGTGGCTTGGGGAACCGCCGGCCGGTAGAGCCTTTTGCATTTGATTTTTTTGAAATAGAAAAGGAAATCAAATACGTTGGTATGATGCATGCTTGTCGTACCCAAGTTAAAAATTTCCAAATAGATGATTTTGTCAAATTTCTTGATGAAAGTATTTAATAATAAGTAACTAATTTTTAATAAGCACAATCGGGTGATTGATTTGGTTATTAAAAACAAAAAGGAGGCAACTTGATACGGGAAGTTTCACAAATTTCATTGGCTCATACCCTAAATTTTAAACCATTTTTTCGGGCTCATATCCGTTATGTCGTTGGCTCAATTTAGTTTTTATATTTAACTATAACACCAAAAAAATAAATTCGGGAGGTGCATTATGCCCGACGGCGGATTTGTGGTAAAATTTGACGGTAAAGTTGCCTTTCGCTGTTATGCAGTTGCGTTTGATTATGATGAGTGGAAATATACGATTAACAACGAAAAGACGCAATCTCTGCCGGAGGGGTTAGGTAAGATAGAAGTTTACCCCGTTAGAGAGCAATAAAACGCTATGTTTTATACCTATGTGCTTAGAAGTAAAAAAGACGGTGGGTGGTATACAGGCGCAACCGATAATTTGAAGAAACGCTTCAGCGAGCACAATGACGGTAAAGTTTATTCTACGAAAGACAGGGGGCCGCTGGAGTTGGTCTATTACGAAGCTTGTGTGGATAAAACCGATGCCTTTACGCGCGAACAATACCTAAAAAGCGGCATGGGCAAGCGTTACATAAGAAATCGCTTGAAGCGTTTCTTGACCGTTGCTCTCTAACGGGGTGAAACCGGAATAAATCATGCATTTAGTTATTTTTAAGTATTTTACCCGTGCTGTATTTTTCGCGATGTTTATTTTGGCGCTATCTGCCTCGTCATTTGCTCTCGATTTCCAGCCCGCCCAGGTTGCCGATATCTCCGATAGAAAATATGAACCGGCCATTGAAGAGCTGATTGATTCAGCCAAGCAATCGATAGTGATGTCGATGTATATCTTTAAACCAGTTACCGCACCGGTAAAAAAATTGGCGGATAGTTTACTTGCCGCCCAAAAACGCGGGGTAGCAGTAGAGCTGTATCTCAATACGCAATTCAGCAACAACGAGGCACGCAATATTCCCGCTTATTGCAAAGATCTCCAGGCCGCCGGGGCCAAGATTTACATGACTGTACCCAATATTAAGCTTCACGATAAACTTTTAATCATCGATAACCGTTATGTTATCAATGGCAGCATGAATTGGAGTGTTTCTGCTTTTCGTTCCAATTATGAAGCAGTAGTAGTGGCCGATTCCCCCGGCCTTGCCCAGAATGAGCTTGCCCGCTTAAAAAGTTTCCGCCTCGCCGACGAAGCAACAATCAAAAAAATAACCGAACAACCGGATAAACCGGAGGAAGTCTTAGAGCCTTTGCCGGATATTGTTATGGTGCCAAAAATCTGGATAGAGGATAACCGCCTTTTCGTCCACATGCTTTCTGACGGCGCAATTCGCGCTTTCCAGGTCTATCTGCTTCTTTAGAAACACAGGGGTCAGACCTTGAGATGTGAATTAACTTGACATCTCGTTATCTTTTTATATAATAACTTCATGCCCCGTCCATACCGCTTGCAAGAGAAAGGCCTGCTGTATCACATAACCA
>Ga0182021_10000205_pt1 | contig 58558 bp, 52 predicted proteins | sample 612E3MmetaG_FD_120493 | JGI IMG/M metagenome (GOLD analysis project Ga0182021, IMG submission 120493) | Permafrost microbial communities from Stordalen Mire, Sweden - 612E3M metaG (Illumina Assembly) | ecosystem: Environmental > Terrestrial > Soil > Wetlands > Permafrost | place: Sweden...
ACTCGCTTCACCAGTAACTCCTCCATCTTGGTGATCCTCCTTGATGTGCCACAATAAACATGGTCCAAGAATTAGTCGGCGTTGAGTTACAATAGTATCTTTGTTCGTCAAGAAGCTAAGACACAGGAAATGTCAAGAGGATTGTGCAAGAGGATTATGGTGATTCTTACAGTTGGCGTTTATGAGATCAACGATGTTGTGCGGATCCTGTCTGCCCTCTCCGGGTTGCCGAAGGTGCCACCCGTGGCCATGGTTCGGCGCTACACTTCACGGAACATCTGCAATCACATGCGGTGCGACGCTGCCATGTCCGCCTTCAATGATTCAGCGATTATTTGAATTCCTCGTTCGATCTTGTCCTCAGTGGTGTTGGAATACGCCAGTCTGAGATGACCATTGTCCTTTCCTTCAGGATCGAAGGTCCTGCCGATGACGAAGATAGCCCCTTTCTCGACGCTGGCCTTGAGTACCCCAATGACATCGAGCTGCGGCGGCAGCTTTAGCCAGATGTAGAATCCGCCCCGCGGTTCGGTCCATGTGACCTCTTTCGGGAAATACTCCCGGATCGCCGCCACGGTGAGATCTTTGCGCTGTCTGTAGGTCTTCCGCAGCCGCTCGAGATAAGGGTAGATCTTGCCGCTCCTCAGGAATTCGTTTGCTAAAACCTGGGTGAAGTTCGGTGAACAGGCGTCCATGGACTGCTTGCACAGTTCAGCCTTTTGAAAAATCTCCGGCGGGACCAGCATCCAACCCAGCCGGAATCCCGGGCCAAGGATCTTCGAGAATGTTCCCGTGTAACAGATGGTCAATTGTTCTTCGTAGAGAGCTTTCATCGGAACGACGATCTTGCGGGCTTCCTCATCAAAATAGAGTTCCCCGTAGGCATCATCCTCTATGAGAAGCTGATTGTGCTTCGTTAGCACCTCAGCGACATCATACTTCCGCTGATTACTGTAGAGCGTTCCCGCAGGGTTGTGAAAGTTCGGTGTCAGATATACGAACTTCGGCGGCCTTTCGTGCAACTGTTTCAGGACGCCATCCAATGCGTTCACTTCAATTCCGTCGTCGTCCAGGTCGACTCCCCTGAGCTTTCCCTGATAGGAGTTGAATGCCGAAATGGCGCCGATAAAGCACGGATTTTCGGTGACAACCAGGTCCCCCGGGTCGATGAAGATCTTGCCAAGGATGTTTATGGCCTGAAGAGAACCCGTCGTGATCATCAAGCGGTTTCTTCCTGCCGGGAGTCCCCTGCTCTTCAGATAATCCTGCAACGACTCAAGAAGAGGAGGATATCCTGTAGTGGGGCCGTACTGAAAGGCCGTCTGTTTGACGTCTCTCGACAGGGCAGCGTAGATGTCGTCTATTTCCTGGACCGGGAAAAGCTCGTTCCCGGGCATGCCTCCTGCGAACGAGATGATGTCAGGCCGGATCGCTAATCCCATCAGGTCACGAATTTCCGATGTTCGAAGCGATGCGACGACAGTCGAAAATCGAATCATTTCCCGACTCCCTAGATTTCGTAAATCTCGCTTGCCCTGACAAGCTCCATCGCGTGCTTCTGAAGAGCGGTAATCGTCTGCTGCATTGCCTCAGTGCGAATGATGACCGTCGCGCGGTCTCCCAAAGCAAATGCGTACATGTATTCGATACTGATTCGCTCGGCGGACAGGATTTTTAGTGCGCGGTGCAATCCCCCCGGCTCATGCGGCACAACCAGTCCGATCACCTCAGTGATGTGGACGGCGAAATTCTTCTCTTTCAGCACATTCTCAGCCGCCTCCGGCTTGCTGACGATGAGTCTGAGAACGCCGTAATCGGCCGTGTCGGCGATGCTGAATGCCGTGATGTTGATCCCTGCGTCTGAGAGGGCACCGGTTACCTCGGTCAAACGGCCGGATTCGTTCTCGAGAAAAATGGAAAGCTGCTTGATGATCATGGAAGCCTGGTGTTCAAGATTGTGGGGATTTGTGGGTGACAAACGTGAGAGGCTATGAGAGTTTTCGTTTGTCGATGACCCGTTTGGCTTTCCCTTCGCTTCTCTCGATGGACTTCGGTTCTACAAGCTTCACCGTCGCGGTGAGACCAAGCGCGGATTCGATGTTCTGCCTGATCTTCCTCCTGAGGTCCTCCAGTTTCTTGATCTCATCGGAAAAGAACTGTCCGTCGACCTCGACTCGCACCTCCAGCTGATCAAGATTGTTGATACGGTCGACGATCAGCAGGTAGTGTGGCCGCGTCTCCCTCATCTCGAGAAGGACGGCCTCAATCTGCGATGGGAAGACGTTCACGCCGCGAATGATCAACATGTCGTCAGAACGACCCAGGCACTTCTGCATCCGCACGAGCCTACGGCCGCAAGCACAGGTATCCGCATTCAGGACCGTGAGATCGCGAGTACGGTAGCGGAGCAACGGCAACGCTTCCTTGGTCAGACAGGTAAAGACCAGCTCGCCCATCTGGCCGTAGGGCAACACCTCTAGCGTCTCCGGATTGATAATCTCAGGAACGAAGTGATCCTCGAAGACATGGAGACCGCACTGATGCAGGCATTCGGAAGAGACGCCTGGTCCGATGACCTCGCTCAACCCGTAGATATCGAGAGCTTTGATCTGCAGCTTTTCTTCAATTTCACGGCGCATCTCCTCGGTCCAGGGCTCCGCTCCGAGGACCCCTGTTTTCAGTTTGAATGACCCAACCGGCATGTTGGCCTCAGCCATGGCCTCCGCCAGGAACAGAGCATACGATGGCGTGCAGGCAAGGATCGTTGAGCCGAAATCATGCATCAACTGAAGCTGGCGCTGGGTGTTCCCTCCGGACATGGGAATGACCGTTGCCCCGATCTTCTCCGCTCCATAGTGGAGACCGAGTCCCCCTGTGAAGAGACCATACCCGTAGGCAATGTGGAGGACATCATTCCTTCCTGCGCCAGCAGCAGAAAGCGTCCGGGCGACCACCTCGGCCCAGAGGCTGATATCCTTCCGGGTATAGCCGACAACCGTCGGCTTGCCCGTCGTCCCGCTCGATGCATGAAGCCGCACAACCTCCGACGCCGGAACTGCGAAGAGGCCGAAAGGATAGTTATCCCGGAGATCCTGCTTTGTGGTGAATGGGAGATCCTTCAGCTGATCAATATGCCTGATGTCGCCTGGTTCGAGGCCGAGCTGATGAAACTGGCGCCGGTAGAAAGGAACATTATAATAGAGGCGCTCCACCATGGCAGTCAGCCGTTCGCTCTGCAGGCGGATGAGCCTTTCCCGGTCCATACATTCGATGGTTTCGTTCCAGATCATAGGTTGCAGATTCCATTGAACAAGGAGTGTTCGAAGCTCGCCTTCAACAAGAAGCCTCTCCTGTCACAGACAAGAGAGGCCATCACTCCGGCCAACTGCACATCTCTCCAGGAGACAGGCGGGTCCGCCTGGTCAATGTACCACGGGTCCCAGTGATTGTCAAGGTACAAACAGCGGACAGCCATCGCGGACAGCCATTGCAGACAAGCACCGCTCCCATGCTTTTCACTGTGGAGGTCTCATCCTGTCTTCCTCATGCAATACACCGATGATGTCTCAGATAGTCGATGCTTCCATCAGTACCGACAGCATGACGTACTGCGTGTAGCACCTGATGAAAGCGAACTGCCCGAAGCTCCTCGCAGTTCGGGAGGTCCCTATCTTTCGCGATCCTTTGCCCAGCTCATCCTGGAACTGCCTTGTCGATGTTCGGACGGGAGAGATCGTGGCGGTTGAGCATCTCTTCATCTGTGATTAGCGTCACTCTTCCACGGGGCGGGAAGGGGATTTTGAGGGAAACCGAGAACTCGCCGCTGGACTGTGGCCGGTGTCACAGGTTTTTCCCGCCGGCTTGCTTAGCTTTCCAATAGAAGCTCTGACGCCGCTCTCTCAATCTTCAGTGGAGCTGACATGCAATTCTGGAAATTCGCAACCATACTGGCCCTGGCCTCGATCCCTTTACTTCTCCTGAATACTGCTCACGCTGACAGAAAAGTAGGTGTGCGCCCCATAGTAGGAGATGACGACAACATCTTCGAGCGCGAACTTACCACAAACTGACGCGCCAACAGCCCTGGGCTGGGGGGCTCAGGGAACATGGTGCCGTAAAGGCAAAGGCATGATGCAAACCGGGGGGTTTGTACCATGCCTTTTGCGTTTTGCTGATCCGGGAATCAGAAGCTGATTGTTCCGCCCGCCTCTTCACCCTCTTTCCACCTGGACGTCGTGTGCTTGTCGCACTTCGGCGGCAGGTTCTTCTCCGTGAAGTACTCGATCGTCATGTCCGGACAAAACGGCGTCGCCAGTTTCTTCGTTTCCCTGCAGATTTTCTCCTCCAAGACCTTGGGGGGTTTGTCGAAATACTGCAGGATCATCCCGATCGACTTGTCTTCGTAGACATACTTCATAAATCTCCCCCAGATCGGCGCCGCGGCCCGGCCCCCCTGTCCATCCCATGTGCGGAAATGGACGCTCTTGTTGTCAAAACCCACCCAGACACCGGCAACGATCTGGGGCGTGTAGCCTATAAACCAGGCATCGGCGAATTCCGTTGTCGTCCCGGTCTTGCCTGCTGCCGGGAGCTGAAAATAGTCGCGCACATGCGCACCCGTCCCACCGTTCACCACACCTTCCAGCATGGAGGTCATGATGAAGGAGGTCTCGTCGCTGAGCACCTCACGCTGGGAGGGGGTACTCTCTTCGAGCACGGTTCCGTTCTTGTCCTCTATCTTCATGATGGAGACCGGCTCCACACGAACGCCGTGGTTGGCGAGCACGCCGAACGCACTGGTGATCTCGAGCGGTGTGACCTCTCCTGTGCCCAGGGCAAGTGACTCAAAGGGAGGAAGGGGAGAAGAGATCCCCATCCGTTTCGCATACTCGATCACCTGATTGACGGGTGCAATCTGATCGATGGCCCTGATCGCCACCAGGTTGATGGACATCCTCACTGCTTCGCGGATCGTGGTCATTCCCCCGTATTCACCGTCAGAATTCGATGGCGTCCACCGGGTCCCGTCGGGATTGATGATCGTGAACGGCTGGTTCAACAACTCATACGCCGGTGAGTATCCGTTATCGATGGCCACCGTGTAGACAAACGGCTTGAAGGCGCTCCCCGGCTGGCGGCGGATCTGGGTCACGTGGTTCAACCCGTACTTGAAATTGCGGAAATTCTGTCCGCCGACCATCGCCAGAATGCCTCCGGTCTTGGGATCGAGGGCGACGAACCCCACTTCGATCGTCCTGGCCACCTCCTTGATCGAGTCGATCCATGTGGAATTGTGGCGCAACGCGGCAAAGATGCTGTCGCGCTGGAAAGCCGAAGCCGCTTTGCGGTATTGCGGCGACGTGATGATGGCCTGCTCGACGACTCTTCCGAGCACGTCACGTTGCTTCGACCAGTCCCATTGCTTGTCGAACAAACCCTGGTAAATCGCAAGATGCTCCTCAACGGCCCTGTTTGCGGCACGCTGCATCCTGCTGTCGAGCGTCGTGTAGACCGATAATCCATCCCTGTAGAGATCGAAACCTTCCTTTTCCGCTTTCTGGGTCAACCGCTGGCGGATGTACTCCACAAAATGCGGCGCGATGCCGGTGGACGACATCTCCTGGGCTGAGCGTAGCTGGATCGGCTCGCCGCGTGCTTCCTTCAATTCCTTCTCTGTGATGGCATCATATTTCACCATCTGACTCAGCACAAGATTGCGCCGGCCGAGGGCCCGCTCCGGATGGTTGATGGGATCGTAGTAGCCGGGTCCCTTGAGCAGCGCGATCAGCGTAGCGGTCTCAGCCAGGGTCAGATCCGCCGGCTGTTTTCCAAAATAGACCTGGGAGGCGGCCTGGACTCCGTACGCCCCACGGCCGAAATAGACGACGTTCAGATAGAATTCCAGAATCTCATTCTTGGTGAATGACCGCTCGAGCTGCACCGATGTGATGAACTCGCGGATCTTGCGGGTCATGGTGTCGAAGACCGTATGGTCCTCGTGACCCAGGTAGAGGTTGCGGGCCAATTGCATAGTGATGGTGCTCGCGCCTTCCTTCGACCGGAAGATGAGATTTTTCACCATTGCCTTCATGAAACGGATAACATCCACTCCCCAATGACCGTAGAAATCCTTGTCTTCCGTGGCGATCAAAGCATCAACCACGGGTTTCGGGATCTCCTTCAGCGAGAGGTGCGAGCGGTTCTTGATGTAAAACATGTCGAGCACTTCACCATCCACGGAATAGACCTTGGTGGCCAGCTCGGCTTTCGGGTTTTCGATGCGCTCCAGCGAGGGAAGGGCTGAGAAGAGGTAGACCGTAAACGCCGAACAGATCGCCAGCAGCACGCCGGCGACGATGGTCCACCGTCCCTGGTTACTCTGGAAGAACCTCTTCAGCCGTGCCGGTACTCCCGTGTCGCTCTCCCGTGGTTGCATTTGCTACTCCTGCTTGCCGTTCCATGTGTTCAATGACATGCTGCCGTCCGCGAACCTTCCGTAGGTCGCATGATTGATCCAGTCGCCCAGGTTGACGTACGTGCCCCGATCGAGCTGGATCAACCGAGGCTCGTGCCGGTGTCCCATGACCACGACGTCCACCCCCCGTGCAATGGCCTCGCGAGCGTGAGCGAGCATCCCTGCGTCTTCGCCAAAATCCTTCTGGGAGGTGTAGGCGCGGCTCGTGCGGGACGAACCACGGGCGATGCGCACGCCCCAGTCGGGATGCAGCCAGCGATAGGCCCGGAAGCTCAACCTGCTGCGGAGCACGGGTTTGATGAGCTTGTATCCGAGATCATGTGTCGCCAGGCCGTCGCCGTGATGAAGGTAGAACCGCTTGCCGTCCAGAATCGTTTCGTACGGCTTCGCGTGAACCTCCATGCCCAGTTCCTTCTCGAAGTAATCATCCACCCAGTAGTCGTGGTTTCCCAGGAGATAATCGACGCGGATCCCTCGATCGGTGAACTGCTGCAGGGCCGCCAGAGTCCGGTGGAATCCTTTCGGGATTACTGTCCGGTATTCGAACCAGAAATCAAACAGGTCCCCCACGACAAAAAGACGATCCGTCGACGGCAGGATCTCCGTCAGAAACGCAAGGAGTCTGTCCTCCTTGCGCTTCTCCACTTCACGGGCTCCTAGTCCCAGATGCACATCGGATATGAAATAACTGGTCATGGACCGTTCATCGAGTTTATTCCCCCACCTTGATTGAGGGACCTTAACCACCCTGCACCGGCGGCGAAGGGCTCCTGGCGGAAACCTCCAACTTCAGTGCCTGCACCTGTTTGCGGCACCATCCCTTCGACCCCGAGCAATAGAAGTACGTCACCTTTGCCTGTACGGGATATGTACCGGGTGGAATCCCACGCGAAAGGACAACCGGTTGACGCAGCGGATGGGATGTCCTGATGTAACCGCTCCGGCGGTCGACCTCGACACGGAGGCCTCCCGCCTTCCGCAAGACGGACAAGGAGTCCAAATCGATATTCACCACGGGGTCAGCGATGAGATGAAAGTCGTCGGCCGGTGCGAATTTCAGCAGTATCTCTGTGCTGTCGCCGGGATTGAGTGAGGAGGATACCAACGTTGCCTGGAGCCGGATATATGATTCTTCGGATGGTTCCTGAGCTGAGGCTGAGAAAACAGCCAGGACAAGAATGAGAATAATCGGTGCAAACCGTCGCATGCACACAATGTAGGGAAAAAAGGACAGAACAGGAAGAGCATGACGAACAGGCTCCGGGTAAAAATCAGTTCGGGACAACAGAGAATACCGGCGGGAAGGAGAGGTAAGCCGGACCGGCTCTCTCCGGGGGAGACTTCAAGGCAGGCGGGGGGGTGTCGCTTCGACGGAGAGTCCCGGGTGAGCGCGGCCGGGTTCATGCACGCCCCGAAGGATTGCCAGACCCGCGACGAAGAACAGCCCGATCACCAATACGGCGAACCGCTCGTTGGTCAGGTCCGCGATCACACCATAGATGAGGGGCCCAACGACCGCCGATGCCTTGCCGCACAAGCCGTCATAGAAACCGAAGAACTCCGCTTCGTGTGTCTGCGGAGTCAGGAGGGCCATCAGGCTCCTGCTGGCCGATTGCGAGGAACCGATCGCAACCCCGGCCGCTAGTGCCACGGCATAGAACACCGGGATCGTCGCGACGAAACATGCCGCGACACAAATGGCAATCCAGAGCAGGAGCGTGATCATGATCGTCTTCTTCGGGCCAATTCTGTCGGTGATGACCCCGAAGACGAGGGACCCCAGGATTGCACTGGTCTGAACGACAGCGAAAAACACAATGATGTCGGCATCGCTCATCCGGAGGACACTCTCCGCAAAGATCGCCGCAAATGCGATGACGGTGAGGATGCCATCGTTATAGATAAAGAAGGCAACCAGGAATCGGGCGATTGCAGGATGTTCGCGCCTGACGAACAGCGACCGGAAGGTTGAAGCCGATCGGTCCATTCCCGCCCGGATCAACGATCGCGGCCGGAGTCCTTCGAGCGGAGGTTCATGGACGAAGAGAAACATCGGGAGGGAGAAGACCAGAAAGAACACCGCGGCAAGGACAAATGACAGGCGGACATGAAAGAAATATGAAGGGTCGCTCTGCGGGGGGAGAATGAGCATCACGAGCAGGAGGACCGCGAGGGCACCGGCATATCCCATGGCGAAACCGTATCCCGAAACCCGGCCATATGATGTCGGGGCGGTCAGTCCGGGAAGGAACGCGTCATAGAACACCAGGCCTCCTTCGAAACCGATATTCGCCGCCACGAACAGGAAGATGCCGGTCAGAACCATTCCCTCCTGCACGAAGAACATCAGTCCCGTGCAGAGAACAGACACAAGCGTGAACAGCAGGAGGAATCGCTTCCTGCTCCGGGAGAAATCGGCGGCCGCTCCAAGCGGGGGAGACAGGATTGCCGCGCAGATCATGGAGAGGCTGACCGACAGCCCCCAGAGCCAGTGCCGGCCTCCCGCCACGTGGTTGGTGAAATACCGGGAATAAATGACGGTGACGACAATAACGGAAAATGCGGTATTCGCGAAGTCAAACAGGGTCCACGAGGCAATGCGCCAGCGCGAGGGATGTTGGGGGGTGATGCCGTGTGGCCGGCCTGGGGCTTCCGGCATGCTGGTGGGTCGGAGTCAGGTGTTCTTGATCGATGATTTTCGGGCACGCGGCGTTTCACCTTCACACAGGCCGCGCCCGGACTTCGGAAGATCTCCCGCTGTCTTCATGTCGTTGAGGACGGCGTCCAGGACTCCGTTCACAAACTGCCCGCTGCGCGAGGTGCTGAAGAGCTTGGCAAGCTCAATCGCTTCATTCATCGAGACCTTGGGCGGGATCTCTTTGAAGAACAGGAGTTCGCAGATAGCCATGCGGAGGATCAACCGGTCGAGCACTGCAATCCGCTTGAAGTCCCAGTTGGTCACCTTATCGCGGATAATCAGATCGATGTCGCTTGTATGCTCGATGGTGTGGACGACGAGGCGCTTCGCGAACTCATGGGCCGGCTTGTTGTCCGAGAGGCCCGCCAGAACGCACTTGATGACATGGTCGACGGGATCGCCACCAATCTCGAAGGCATAAAGAGCCTGGACAACCTTCTCACGGACAATCCTTCGTCGCACGGCAGGTCCTTCCGTCACTCCGTCTTGTCAACGGTGAGCATGTGCAGTACAGAACACATCGAATGTTTCATGTTCACCACAGGTCACACACAGCAACGACAATAATAACGAAAATCACGCCGAAGGGCAAGCGAGAGCCCGCCACGGCCTGGATGCCGCTTGTAGCGTTTTCCGGTCCGGAGGCGAAAAGGCGGGTAACGGGGCCATCCGGCGCATGGCTCCCGGGTCAATCGAAAATTGATGTGCCCCTGGATGCCTTTCGGGGCGGTTTCTGTGCAGCCGGCGGAGCCGGCGGGGGAACGACTTTCCAGTTCACCGGTCCCCAGATAAACTTCCCGCTCAGATCAATGTAGCCTCGTTGGGCCCCAAGCTGCACAAGGGCAACGCCGTCCTGAAACTGACCCGCCTCGTCAAACTGGCATGTGATTACGATTTTTCCCGAGCGGTCGATGTATCCCCACTTCTTTTCATCTCTCACGGCAGCCCTGTCCCCGGAGAAATCCAGGGCTCCCTCGAACAGGAGAGCAATGACGATCTTGCCGCTGTGATCGATGTATCCCCACTTCGACCCTATCTTCACGGCAGCAAGCTCCCCGGAGAACCTGCGCTCTTCGGCGAATTGCGGCGGAACCACAGGCTTCCCCTCGAGGTCGATGTAACCGCATTTCTGGCCTACCCGCACTGCAGCCACGTCCTCCACGAAATCTTCGGCAGTGTCATACTGTGGATTGAGTGCAATTTTTCCATCATGGGTGATGTACCCCCAGCGGGAACCGACCTTTGCTGCCGCGAAACCCATGATGAAATCGTGGACGCCGTCGAAGATGGGGTTGATGGCCATGTGACCATCGGGGTCCACAAATCCCCACTTTGTCCCGGTCCGGACGCGAGCCGTGCCGTCGACGAATTCGCCGGCTTCGTCGAACTGGGGGTTGATCTTGAGATTGCCTTCCGGGTCGATGAAGCCATACTTGTCACCGACCCGTACCGCTGCCACCCCTTCGGAAAAGGGCTGTGCCCTGTCGTACTGCGGGTTGATGATGATCTTGCCGTCCGGGTCGATGTAACCGTAGCTTGTGCCCACCTTTATCGCTGCCAGACTCTCGGAGAAGGGCTCGGCGCCATCGAACTGGGGCTGGACGACGACTGTCCCCGACTTGTTGATGTATCCGTGTCTGTCTTCCTGAGAGATCACATACAGACCGCTTGTGTCACGGGTGCCCTCCTTATCGCCGCAGGAAGAGAAGACGAGCGCAGAAGCAGCTATGACTGAGACGGCTAAGAATCGAAGCATGATCTGACAGGTTGGGAAGGTAGATGAAGAGAGTTCAGACAGTGCAAATATATGTTTCGTGTGCGACAAGGTCAACGATCCGGAATGGATTCATTGGGCGCGCTTTCCAGTTCCCGCGGCACAGACCCCAATCAGAACCAACAGCTGTGCTTTTGAAGAGTTTTTGGGCTTTCGTATATTGTCCCATGCACGACGAAGCCCACCAAACCTCCATCATTCACGCACAGCCTGCCTCGGGGCGCACCCGCCGGCCGCGCGCATGGGTAGTATCTGCCGACATGGGGTATGGTCACCGTCGGGCAGTTCATCCACTGCGCGACATTGCCGAGGGGGGGATCATCAACGCCGGGTCGAGCGAGTCGACGCCCCCGGCTGAACAGAAACTGTGGGAGCGGCTGCTTCACGGTTACGAGGCATTTTCGCGAGCAAGGAGTCTTCCCTTCATAGGCCGGCCGCTGTTCAGCATCCTCGACACCCTTCTTCGTATCCCTTCGTTTTACCCGATGCGTAATCTCTCCAGCAGCACCTTTCAGGTCGCGCTTCTGGATTCGCTGATCAAAAAGGGACTGTGCAGCGGCATCATGGAAAAAGTGCGCTCACGCCACCTTCCGATGATCACTTCGTTCTTTGCGCCCGCGATAGCTGCCGACAGGGCGGGCCATGAGACTGTCTACTGTCTGATTTGCGATGCGGATCTCAACAGAGTCTGGGTCGCGAGAGAGCCGTGGGAGAGCCGCATCACGTATTTTGCCCCATGCGGGAAGGCGGCGCAGCGTCTCAAGGCGTATGGGGTGCCGGAGCAGCGGATTTTTCTCACCGGATTCCCGTTCTCGAGGAGCCTGCTGGGAGGCCGCGACCTTCCGGTGCTGAAGGAAGATCTCGGCCAGCGTCTGTTCTACCTGGATCCCTCAGAGCTCTTCAGGCAGAGACACGGACCCAGCGTTGAACATTTTCTCGGAAAGAAGCAGTGCATCTTCCGTCATGAACGAGTCCTGACAGTCACATTTTCCGTAGGCGGGGCCGGGGCGCAGACGGAGGTTGGGATGTCCATCGCCCGGAGCTTGAAGAAGTCGATCCACGACGGGAGGATCCGGCTCAATCTCGCGGCCGGCGTAAGACCCTCCGTCCGCGACAGTTTTCAGCAATTAAAGAGTGAGGTTGCTCCCGATTCCCCTTACCTGCAGATTCTCCATGCCGACAATCTGGACGACTACTTTGATGTCTTTGACGGGGCCCTCAGGAGTACCGACATCCTCTGGACAAAGCCCAGCGAACTCTCCTTCTACTGCGGACTCGGGATTCCAATTGTGACCACCCCGGCGATAGGGTCTCAGGAACAGTTCAACAGGCGGTGGCTGCTGGAACTCGGGGCAGGCATAAGGCAGGAAAACCCCGACTACACGGACCAGTGGCTGTTTGACTATCTCCGGAACGGCCTGTTCGCGGATGCGGCGTGGTCGGGGTTCCTCAAGGCCCGCAAACTCGGTATTTACAACATTCTTGATATTCTCTCTACCGGAGTCATGCCGCCCGAGACATCGGCCATCTTACGCTGACCCCTTCAATCACCCGGGTCCATTGCCCCCCCCTTCGCCGCATCAGAATCCCGCTGTATCAGAATCCCGCTTCAGACTGCTTGAATTTCTGAAAGGCGTTCCGCATATTCCCGGAAGTTCGAGGCCATCCGGCTCTCGACCTTTCCCGCCCACCCGTCTTCTCGTGGTTAGGCTCTCCCGCCCTCCCGTCCCTCACCCGCACCACTGAAGCCCTCCCGGCAAAGCGCGAAAGGAGGAGCAACTCATGAATCGACGATTATGGCGGCAATGCTGCCTGAAGACCCCGAAGGTGTGTCTGGCGATTCTCATCGCAATGCATATTGACGCGCCGGCCCAGGTTCGTATCAGCCAGATCTACGGTGGAGGAGGCAATGCAGGCTCGACATTCAAGAACGATTTCATTGAGCTTTTTAATGCTGCGGCAGAGAGTGTGGGCATCAGCGGCTGGTCAGTTCAGTATGCGTCGTCTGCCGGTGCTGCGTGGCAGAAGACAGACCTGCTCGGTACCATGGGACCGCTGTCCTGGTTCCTGATCCAGGAGGGGCAAGGCGCGGGCGGGACCGAGCCGCTGCCACCTCCCGATGTCACGGGCACGATCGGGATGAGTGCGACGGCCGGCAAGGTGGCTCTTGTTCTCAACGAGACTCTTCTTTCGGGGGGACGCCCGGTAGGCGAATCGATTGTCGACATGGTGGGATTCGGACCGGGTGCAAGCTGTTATGAAGGTCCGGCTCCTGCTCCCGCGCCGGGAAATGCGACGGCGGTCCTCAGGAAGGGAGAAGGCATGGTTGACGGGGATGACAACCGGAGTGATTTTGAGGTCGCGCCTCCTCAACCCCGGAATAGCGCGCGCGCGCCGCTTCCCGTGCGCCTTGTCCGTTTTGTCGCGGAAGCCGCTGGAAGACACCGCACCATGGTTTCATGGTCCACAGACTCGGAAATCGGGAGCTACGGATTCTTTGTCGAGAGAAGAAACAAAGGGGAAGAGGGGTTCGTCGAGCTCCCCCGAAGCTTTCGTCAAGGCTGCGGGACGACGACCGATCGTCACGATTACCAGTTCACAGACGAAGATCCCCCGGCCGTACCTTGCGAGTACAGGCTGCGGGAAGTGAGTCTCGCAGGCACTGCGAATTTCAGCCAATCGATCGAAGTTGTGCCGGTGACATCCGTGACCGGAGAGGTGGCGGCTACCCTCCGGCTCATGCAGAATTACCCGAACCCCTTCAATCCCTCGACGAGCCTCGAGTTCACGGTGACCCGGACAGAGCGAGTCTCGCTAAGGGTCTACAGCATTCTGGGGCAAGAGGTGGCGTTACTCTTCGATGGAACCGCAGAGGTTGGCCGGCGTCACCTGGCTCGGTTTGACGCCAGGATGTTGCCGGCGGGTGTCTATTTTGCCAGGCTGGAATCGGGTGGGAGGAGCTTGATGGTAACCATGCTTGTCATACGATAGAGACTGATTATCGACATGTGAGCGGTTGGGAGGTGTCCGATGCAAGTCTGGCTGCGCCTTCGCAAGCCCAGATCCATGAAGCGGGAGTAAGTATAGATGGGCTTGAAAGATTGGAGATTTCTCGGTACAATCTGAGCATGGTATAACAGGTATACCTGCATCCTCCCACAGGCGGGGTCGCTCGTGCAATTCAGAATCTATGGCCCAGCGGGGAGGCAGATTCCTTCGTCCCGGACGAGTCAGTCAGGTGTGGTCATGCCAGGGCGGTGCAGTCCCTCGTGCACGGGGATAGCCTTGCAACGGCCTGCAATACATCAGGATGTAGAGAGGGGGAGATGAGATCATGGCGATAGATATTCGCAAGCCGATCCCGCTCTACCGGCAGATCGCAGAGGAGATACGGGGGACAATTCTCGCCGGCAAAGTCCAGGTCGGGAGCCAGATTTCATCTCAGCATGAGCTTGCCCGGCAGTACGGCGTCAGTCTTATCACGGTGAAGAAGGCCCTCTCCGAGCTGGTCCATGAAGGGGTCCTCTTCAGCCGGGCCGGCAGGGGGACATTCGTCGAACGCCCGCCCGCCGAGTTCAAGCCATTAAAGATCCAGACGCTGGGGATCGTCCTGCGTGACCTTGCCAGTCCCTTCTTCTCCCTGATCGTGCAGGGTATTGAGGCGAACGCGTCCAGGCTGGGATTTAGCATCCTGGTGTCGAGCGCATCCAACGAGCAGGAGAAAGAGGATAGCCAGATCAGGCATTTCCACTCGATCGGCGTGAGCGGATTGATCATTGCCTCGATGACACACGATGCGAGAGCATCGGAGGCGGTCCGGAATCTTCACCGTTGGGAGTTCCCCTATGTTATGGTCTCCTATCTCGAAGATCCCGACATTTACCGTGTCGGTACGGATCACCGTGCGGGAGCAGCGATGGCAACACGGCACCTTCTCGATCTTGGCCGCAGAAGCATCGGTTATATAGACGGTGAAGAGGGAAACCCCGTGGGCCGGCAGCGCAGCAGGGGGTATGGAGAAGCTCTCGCAAGGTCAGGTCTTGAGCCGGATCCGCGCTTCCAATTCCGCCTGCGGCAGCGGGGAGAGTGGAACGACTTTCAGTCCGGCGCGGAAATCGGCGACCAGGCCTGGGCCAACCGGACTCTTCCAGAGGCATTCTTCGTCTACAACGATCTGGCTGCGCTGGGGCTTCTCCAGGCCCTTCTCAGGCATGGAGTCCGTGTGCCCGAGGATGTCGCCATCGTCGGATTCGATGATATCGGTCAGGCCCAATTTGCGACGGTTCCGCTCACCACCGTCCACCAGCCCACATTTGAGATCGGGACGAAGGCGGTTGATGTGCTTGTGCGTCGCTTGGCCGGCGAGGTGGCGGAGGCGCAGACGATCCTGATGCCGAGTCTGGTAGTCAGAGAATCATGCGGTGCTGTGTCCGGAACAGCGGGACCGCAGGTGGAGAGCCGGAGGGTACCCTGAGGCCGTGACGGTTCACTCAATTCTTTCAGAACATCAAGGAGGGGTTTCGAATGCACATAGGACTCATCGGGGTGGGGGTGATGGGACAGAACCTAGCGCTGAACATCGAGCGGAACGGCTTTCCCGTCGCCGTCTATGATCGAGCGACCGAGAAGACCCGCGACTTTCTGGGGGGGAAGGCGAAGGGGAAACACATTGCCGGCGGGGAAAACATTGAGCAATTTCTTGCCCTGCTCGAGCCGCCCCGGCGCATCATCATCCTTGTCAACGCGGGGAAGCCGGTGGACGATGTGATCGGAGGTCTGAAACCGCATCTGAGAGAAGGTGATGTTCTGATCGACTGCGGCAACTCCTTTTTTCACGACACCGAAAGGCGCGCAGCCGAACTGTCCCCGCTAGGGGTCTACTTCATGGGCTCGGGGGTGTCGGGTGGTGAGGAGGGAGCCCTGAAGGGGCCGAGCATCATGCCGGGAGGCGCCAGGGAGGCCTACGGTCTCGTCGCGCCCGTCCTGCAGGCCATTGCCGCGAAGGTCAACGGCGAGCCGTGCTGCTCCTACATCGGACCGCGGGGAGCGGGTCACTATGTCAAGATGGTGCACAACGGAATCGAGTACGCCATCATGCAACTGATCTGCGAGACCTATGACGTGCTCTCATCGGGTCTGAGCCTGTCCGCCCTTCAGATCGCGGATGTGTTTGAGCGCTGGAACGCCACCGACCTCAACTCCTACCTTTTCGAGATCACGGTGAGGGTCCTGCGTACCATGGACCCCGACACCGGGAAGCCGATCGTCGACGTCATTCTGGACACGGCCGAACAGAAGGGGACGGGCAAATGGACATCCCAGAATGCCTTTGACCTCGGCGTGCCCATCCCCACCATCAACGCCGCCGTGGAATCGCGCATCCTGTCCGGGCTGCGGGCTCAGCGGCTCTCCGCTGCGGGCGTGCTTCAGGGGCCGCCGCGCGGTGAGAAACCGGGCGCCGCACGGATTGCGTCCATTGCGGATGCCCTGCACGCGTCGATCATTGTCTCCTATGCGCAGGGGCTTGCCCTGCTGAAGGCAGCCTCCGATGAATACACCTATGACCTCAAGCTGAATGAGATTGCAGCCCTGTGGAGGGGCGGATGCATCATCCGTGCGAAGATCCTTGAACCGATCCGCACGACCTTCGCAAAGAACCCCCCTCCGGTGAATCTCATGGTGGACCCAGGTTTCAGCGTCCTTCTCAACGCCAAGCAGGCCGCATGGCGCGAGACGGTGCGGCTCGCGATGAGTCAGGGAATTCCGACGCTCGCAATGGCCGCCTCATTGAACTACTACGATGCGTACCGGGCTTCGCGCCTCCCGGCAAATCTGCTGCAGGGACAGCGTGACTTCTTCGGCGCGCACACCTACAGGCGGCTGGACAAGGAAGGGACATTCCACACGCAGTGGTAGTCAGTTCCTCATTCAGAGCCGGAAGGCGTTCATGCACATTGTCGTCGACAGGAACATCCCGCTCGGCGCCGAGGCATTCTCCACGATCGGCGACATTACGGCGGTCGACACCCGCAGCTTCAGTCCGGAGTCGGTTCGCCACGCCGACGCCGTGATCATACGTTCCGAGACGGCTGTCAGCAAGGCGTTTCTCGAGGGAAGCAGTGTGAAGTTTGTGGGCACGGCAACGATCGGGACGGATCATGTGGACACGGAATGGCTGTCATCGCGCGGGATCGGCTTTGCCAGCGCTCCCGGATGCAACGCGAATTCCGTCTGCGAATACATCGTTGCAGCTCTCCTGGAACTGGGCAGCAGGTACGGGTTCATGCTCGAAGGAACCAGCCTGGGCATCGTCGGGGTGGGAAATATCGGCAGCAGGGTTGAGCGGGCGGCCGGCGCCCTCGGGATGCGGGTGATGCTGAACGATCCGCCCCTTGCGAGGGCGACAGGGGATCCGAAATATCGTTCCCTGGACGAGCTGATGCCGGCCGACATCATCACGCTGCACGTGCCGCTCACGAGGTCAGGCGGGGATGCGACCCGTCACCTGTTCGATGCCCGGCGCATGGCGTCAATGAAACAGGGATCCATCCTGTTGAACGCCTCCAGGGGAGGCGTTGTTGAAACACAGGCCCTCCGGAATGCACTCCTGAGCGGCCGCCTCCGCGGGGCGGTCCTCGATGTGTGGGAAGGCGAACCGGCGATCGATGCCGGTCTGTTGATGCAAACCACCCTGGGCACGGCTCATATCGCGGGGTATTCCCTCGACGGCAAGGTGAATGCGGTTCGCATGATCTATGAGGCCGCGTGCGCGTACTTCAGTCTGGACCCCGTGTGGCGGGTTTCCCGCCTGCCTGATCCGGGAACGAAGCATATAGCGCTCCCCCCCGAAGCTCCGCGGAGCGACCGCGTACTTCTTGGACTTGCCCGGCAGTGTTACGACATCACCCTGGATGACCGTAACCTCAAGGCACTGTCGCAGCTCCCGCCCCCCGAGCTGGGGCGGGAGTTCATGATGCTCCGCTCGGGGTATCGCGTGCGCCGTGAATTCCCGGCCACCGAAGTTTTCGGAGGGTCCGACCGGCTCCGCGCACTCATACGGTCGCTTGGCTTCACGGTTGCGGGGGAAGCTCCGCACTGAGAAGTATTCCGGAAGGACCAGCGCGCGGGAAAACCTGTCACACACAACAGAGAGAGACTTGTGGCTCTTACCGTTCTGTCCGCTGCCGAGACGACGTTCGATCTTGTCTCACTCGGGGAATGCATGATCCGCCTGAGTCCCCCCGGCCATCAGCGCATTGAACTCACACCAGTCTTTGAAGCCTATGCGGGGGGAGGGGAATACAATGTGTCGTATGCGCTGGCACGCTACGGCCTGCGGACGGCATTTGTGTCGAAACTCGTCGACAACCCCCTCGGGCATTTCATCCGAAACCACGCCCGGGCGAGCGGCATGGATTTTCGCGAAGTGCTCTGGGTGCCGTTTGACGGGTCCGGGCGTGCCGATCGCACCGGCCTCAACTTCACGGAAGTGGGGATCGGCGTGCGGGCAAGCGTCACGCTGTACGATCGCGGTCACACAGCGATCTCGCACATGAAGCCGGAAGACTATGATTGGAAGACGCTGTTCGGTGAAAGGAAAGTGCGCTGGTTTCATACGGGGGGCATCTTCGCGGCTCTGAGTGAGAGCTGCGCCGACACGGCGCTCGCCGCCATGAAGGCGGCCCACGAGGCAGGCACCATCGTTAGCTACGATCTCAATTTCCGGAGCAAACTCTGGACGAGCAAGAAGGCCATCGAAACCACCAGAAAGCTCGTGCCCTATATCGACACGCTCATCGGCAACGAGGAGGATTTTCAGAAGGTGCTCGGTTTCCAGGTAGAGGGGACAGACGAGCGGCTCAGCCGGCTCCCCGTTGAAGGATACAAGGCCATGGTGGAACGGGTGGTGAAGGCATATCCGGCGGTCCGAGCCGTCGGAACCACCCTCCGCGAAGTCGTGAGCGGCCTGGTGAACAATTGGTCGGCGATCATGTACGTAGACGGCCAGTTCTATACTTCGAGGCAATACAGAGGCCTCGAGGTCGAAGACCGCGTGGGAGGGGGCGATGGATTCTGTTCCGGATTCGTGTTTGGCTTGCTTCAAGGGATGTCACCGCAGGACTGTGTAGAGATGGGTGCCGCGCATGGAGCCTTGCTCCAGAGCACACGCGGCGATACCAGCATGGTCACCATGGATGAGGTGCGTCACGTCATGGAAGGGGGGAGCGCCCGGATCAAGCGCTGAGCCGCAGTCGGAAAGCTCCCCATTTTTTGTCGCGATTTTCCGCAAGAGAGCTGAATTGCAACGATTGTAGGGTGGTGCCGGGAGCGGTTTGATGTGTCCGGCAATCCCTTCAGCTAACTTCCGTCGGAAATCGCGATCCCATGCGATATCGCATGACATTCCGGGTCCCTGTCCCGAGAACCCGAATCCCCCTTTCCTACAACGGAGCGCTTTCCGCTCATCTGGCCGAATGGCTGGGAGTGATCCCCCCGCTTCCTGACAGCCACGACCCGGCTTCCATGCCGTTCGATCATTTCGTCTTCTCCCGCCTTGTCATCAAGTCGAAGATTGTCGACATGAAGAGTCTGACAATCAAACTCCTCTCTCCAACGGTCGTGCTCTATCTGGGAATCCCCGAGGCTGGAGGGGATAATCCCCGATCGCCTTCGGCTTTGTTGGGACGTGAAGTGCTGCTGGGAACAGAGGGTCAGAACCTGCTAATAGAAAGGGTCGAGTCGTTACCCCCCCCAATCTGGTCGCGGAGGATGAATTTCCGCATGCTCTCACCGACCGCGGTCCCGGGACCCGATGGCACCTGGCTGAGGGCAGACGACGCTCGACTGAGTGAAACAATACGCCTGCTCCTCCTGAACCGTTACCGATCTCACTTCAACCACTCACCTTCCGTCGACGAGGAACTGACAGCAGTCGTTGATCCTACCTATCTGAGCCAACGGGGCGGCGGTGCAGGAGTTGTGAAAAGGGTCCGCCTTAACGCCTCCGGCGGCGAACCTCGTGATGTTCACGGCTTTGTCTGTCCGATCACTCTGCGCGGCAATCCGCGACTTATCGCACTCGCTTACGATAGCGGCCTCGGAACATTGGGGATGCTCGGTTTTGGAATGATGGGATGAACGTGACGCAACGCATTGCGCTTGTCGAGCTTTTGTTTATATTGGCAAGTGAACCCATGTGACCGATCGATTCCCATCGCTGGTGTGAAGCTGCAGGACTGAATCTCCCCCAGTGTCCCGCAGCGTGACAACTGCCTGCGTCCAAAACAGTTCCTCCCCACAGAGGGCCGCTCCATGCAGTCCGAACCAAGTACTGTTCCTCGTTCCGAGAAATCCCGGGTCGGTGACATCCTTGCTGCCTGGTCATCACCGGATGATGCGCCGTCCGGGATTCAGGATTCGCAGGCGGTCGCGCCCTCCTCCGATACAGTTCGCGAACCGGGAACCTCCGAGGGGCAGGATGAATTCTGTTTCCAGGGAATTCTCGACAGCGTCGAGGAAGTACTTTTCCTTCTGGACCCGGACGGAACCGTGCGGTACATCAATGCCACGATCGTACGGCTCATCGGCAAGCCAGCCAAAGAAGTCACGGGACGCCCGCTCGCAGAGTTTGTTCATCCCGAAGACCACCCGCTCCTGCGCCGGTACATCGCAGCAGCCCTGCGCGGCGAACACTGGCCGCAGGAGTTCCGCCTGCTTCATGCAGACGGCAGCCTGACGCGTGCCCGCGCCATCACGCAGCGGTTCATGCAGCAAGGATCGGTCAAGGGTGTCAGCGGAGTCTTTTCAGACATGGAAGGTGAGCAAAGCTTGCGCACCCTTTCGGTCGCTCTCGACCAGAGTCCGGCCTCCGTTATTGTGACGAATGCTGCCGGCGAAATTGAGTTTGTGAACCGCAGGTTCGTCGAGGTGACCGGCTACGCCCTGGAGGAGGTAAAGGGAAAGAACCCGCGCTTCCTCAAGTCGGGCCTCACACCGGCACTGACGTATGAACAGATGTGGGCTGCTCTGGATTCCGGGAATGATTGGTACGGCGAATTCCTGAACCGCAAGAGGAACGGCGAGCTTGTGCTGGAGGAGGTGCATGTCTCCCTGGTCCGCGACTCCGCCGGGCGGACGACGCACTATGTCAGCACCCACCAGAACGTCACATCGCGCAAGCTGGCGGAGGAACAGCTCCGTGATTCGGAACAGCGTTACCGGATCCTGCTGAACACCGTCGGCGACGCCCTCTTCATGGTCGATCAGAAGTCCGGGCGCATCCTGGACTGCAACGCGGCCTCCGAGAAGATGTACGGCTATTCGCGCGAGGAGATGCTGTCGCAGCGGGTAGTCGATTTGTCGTCGGAACCATACGCGACATCCCTCGATACCGCGAACCCGCCGCCCAGGATTCATCTCCGGTATCACTGCAGGAGGGACGGCACGGTCTTTCCGGTGGAAATCTCCAACGGCGCCTATACCGTCGGCGGGCGTACTGTGATTATCTCCTCGATCCGGGATATCACCAAGCGCATCCAGAACGAAGAGCTTCTCCAGCAAACAACGCGGCGGAATGCCGTCATCCTGGAGACTGCGATCGAGGGGTTTTACATCCTGGACGAGAAGGGAAGGATCACCGACGCCAACGCTTCGCTCTGCCGGATGCTCAAGTACACCCCCGACGAAATCAAGTCGCTCGTTATCGGCGATATCGATGCCATGATGAGTCATGAGGAGATCATGACCGCCATGGCGGATCTGAGCGGCGATCCGGTCTTCTTTGAGACCAGACAGCGGCGTAAGGACAATGTGGTGATCGACGTTGAGGTTCGTGCGCAGCGGGTGGAGATCGAGGGACAGCGCATGGTATTCTGTTCGGCCCGGAACATCACCGAGCGCAAACGCGCGCGCGAGGCGCTGGAGACTTCCCTGCACGAGAAGGAAGTGCTCCTGAAAGAAGTGCATCACAGGGTGAAAAACAATCTGCAGATCATCTCCAGTCTGCTCAGCCTGCAGTCAAGGCAGGTGAAAGACCCCTCGGACCTCGTCCTCTTCACCGAGAGCCAGAACCGCGTCCGGACCATGGCCCTCATCCACGAGCGGCTGTACCGGTCTGGAGATCTGACCCATGTCGGCATGAAAGACTACGTCGAGAGCCTCACGTCCGCCCTTGTGCAGTCCAACGGCGCCGCCGCGCCGGGCTGCGAGGTGGCCGTCGAGGTAATCCCGGCCAACCTGACCTTCGACATCTCCATGTGCGTGCCGACCGGCCTGGTGGTGACCGAGCTGGTCACGAACGCGCTGAAGTATGCGTTCCCCGGCGGGCGCTCCGGCAAGGTCATTGTCCACCTTGAACAGGATATAGCGGGAGTGTACCGTCTTTCGGTGGCCGACAACGGGGTGGGGTTGCAGTCAGGCATCGACTACCGCAACACGTCCACCCTGGGCATGCAGCTGGTGCTGAGTCTGGCCGAGCAGCTCGGAGGGACCGTCACGCTCGACCGCTCGATGGGGACAAAATTCACGGTGACATTCGCCCGGCCCGAGCCCCCGGCCTCGTGAACGGTCAGGGCGGATACCGGTCCTCCGGCCCGCTTATCCATTCCCTTTCGGGTGCGAGGGCGGGTACCGCGGTCATGGTGGCGCCGAACCCGATGTACCGTCTCGTCACCATGCTGAATGGAATGGTGACGATCCGTGCAAGCTTGTCCGCAAAAAACTCCACGCCGAAGCGGCGTGCGAGATCCTGCAGATGCCGCCGCAGGTCAGCAAGGCGTTCCCGTCTCTCCAGCGCTCCCTGAATGGCGGAGCCCGCCGAGCCGGCGCGCGCCAGTCCGCGGTCCGAACGTTCGACCTGCCGGACGTCGGCCGGGGCAAGAAGGGCATCCTCCCAGTTCCTGATGTCGGCGCGTACCTCCGGATCCCGCTCGTATCCCCGGTCCACCCCCTCCAAGGATTCCTCCTCTCCTTCGATTGCCAGCATCATCAAGCGGTTCAATGCCCGGGTGATCTGCCGCCGGGTACTCCCTTCAGGAAATCTCACCGGATAGAAGCGCAGGCTTTCCAAAATCCCCTCGAGGGTCCTGGCCCGGCCCGGACCCGTTGACTCTCGCATTCCGCTTGAGAGGCAGAACGCAATTGAGTATCTTCTGGTGTGCAACTCGCCTGCAAGTCCCTGTGCCTTACAGAGAGACCTCACATGGCAACAGACGTCGTTATCGGCATCGATATCGGAGGGACCAACACAGCCTATGCGGTCGTGGATCGTTCCGGCACCCTGGCCTGCGAATCCTCGGTTCCCACCCGCGGCTACCGGAGCCCTGAAGAATTCGTAGCGGCGGTCAGCGAACGAATGCGGGAATCGCTCAAGGGGCTCGGGCAGAGCGTCACATTGCGGGGTGTCGGCATAGGTGCTCCGAACGCCAACTACTACAACGGGACCATCGAGTTCGCCCCCAACCTTGAATGGAAGGGTGTGATCAAAATGGCCGGGCTCTTCGCCGGACACTTCCCGGTCCCTGCCGCGATCACCAATGACGCAAACGCCGCGGCCATCGGAGAGATGCTCTTTGGCGGCGCACGAGGCATGAAGGATTTCATCGTCATCACACTCGGGACGGGGCTCGGCAGCGGTATCGTGGCAGGAGGCCAGCTCGTCTACGGGCATGACGGGTTTGCGGGGGAAATCGGGCATACCATCGTCGATCCCGACGGGAGGCAGTGCGGCTGTGGCCGGCGCGGCTGTCTCGAAACGTACGCCTCGGCCTCCGGCATCAAACGAACCGTATTTGAGCTTCTGGCAACGTCGAATCTGCCGAGCGAGCTGCGCGAGGTCGCGTTCACCGGGCTGACCGCCGCCATGGTATCCGATGCTGCCCTGCGCGGGGATCCTCTTGCCCTGGAAGCATTCGAGCATACCGGCCGGCTTCTGGGCCTGAAGCTTGCCGATGCCGTCGCCCATACCAGTCCGGAGGCCATTTTCCTCTTCGGTGGACTGGCAAACGCGGGTGAACTCATCTTCAAGCCCACGCAGCGCTGGATGGAAGAATACATGTTGAACATCTTCAAAAACAAGGTGAAGCTGCTTCCCTCCGGCCTCAAGGACAAAAACGTCGCCGTTCTGGGGGCGGCTGCACTCATCTGGAACGAACTGAAGAATGGCTGAGCGAGCTGGGGGCGGATTCCCCTCCGCTCATTCTGCCCGACCGGGAGGCGAGGTGAACGATGGGTGTGAAGGCTGAGCACTCCTCATGAAAAGAACCGCTCTCTCGCAAGGGACGCTGGCGATCGTCGATACCGAAACGACAGGGACAAGCCCTCTGTACTGCCGTGTCATCGAAGTCGCAGTGCTTCGTGTCGAGCGGGGGAAGGTTGTCCGCACATTCCATACACTCGTGAACCCCGAGCGTCAGATCCAGCCCATCATTGAGTCGGTGACCGGCCTTACGGCCGCGGAGCTCGAAGGGGCGCCGGTGTTCAGCGACATTGCCCGCGACCTGCTCGAAGTCCTCGATGGCGCACTCTTCGTCGCCCATAACGCAAAATTCGACTACGCGTTTCTGCGGACAGAATTCCAGAGAGCGCACCGCTCATTCACGGCCCGCTGCCTCGATACCGTTTCCCTCTCGAAGAGGCTCTATCCCGAGTTCCTTCATCACGACCTGAGCAGCCTGATAGCCCGCTATGCCCTTCCCTGCGAACACCGCCATCGCGCCCTCGGCGATGCGTCGGCGCTCTGGGAGTTCATCAAGCATGCGGAGCAGACCCAGGGGTCAAAGCGGTACGCTGAAGTCATTTCATTGCTGACTGCCGGAGGGAGCGCCGCTCATCTGGACAGGGAAGTTCTGCGGGCTCTTCCTGAATGTCCGGGGGTCTACCTGCTCTACGGGCAGGGGGGAGAGTTGCTGTATGTCGGGAAGAGCACAAACATCCGGCGCCGTGTGCTGTCCCATTTCAGCATGGCAAGCTCCGGAGGGAGCGAGTTTGAACTGTTCCAGCATACACACAACGTGGAAGCCAGACCCACCACGGGCGATCTGGGAGCGCTTCTCTTGGAGTCCCGTCTCATCAAGGAACTGAAGCCGATCCATAACAGGGTCTCGCGCGCCAAGCGGCGGCTTGTCGTCGTCACACGGGATCAGAACGCGAACGGATATGCGACGGCGTCGATGGAGGTACGGGACAGGATCGATGCCGCCGACATTCCCTCGATCCTCACGGTATTCAAGCACAAGCAGCAGGCTAGGGAATATCTTGCTACCCTTGCCAAGGAGTTCTCTCTCTGTCACAAGCTGCTGGGTCTTGAGCGCACGGCAACTTGCTGCTTTCAACATCATCTTCACCGGTGCAAGGGGGCATGCGTCGGGGAAGAGAATCCGGGGAGTTACAATGCCCGCTTTGAACAAGGGTTTGCCGAGCGGCGCATCCGGTCATGGCCGTACAAAAGCGGAATCCTGATCGAAGAGAAGGGGGAAAACCGGGGGGAGGCGTTCCTGGTCGATCACTGGTGCCTCCTCTCGTCTGTGCGTTTTGGAGAGGATGGAGAACAGGATGTGGTCCCAGGTACCGACTCCTTCGACTATGACAGCTACAAGATTCTTCTCAGGTATCTCAGCAATCCCAGGCACCGCCGCTCGGTCAAGGTTCTCTCACCGAAGGAATACACGGGGCTTCTTGACAGCCTCCGAGAACATTCTTGACAATCTCGCCGCTTCGCTCTACATTTCAACATTCTCACCGGTCATTATTCAACATCCTCCATCCTTGAACCCTACCGGCTCCCCCCAGGACACGCCATGAAACGCACCATTCTCCTTCTCTGTCTCTTGAGCATCTCCGCAGCATTGCTGCACGCGCAGAACCCGGCCTACTACATGAAACAGAATACGTGGCAGGAGACCCTCCGCCTCTCGCGGGAAGCGCTCGAACATCACCTCTTGCCGATTCGGCGGGCGGAGCAGACCATGCTGGGCTCCTGGTATGTCATTGGCCCTTTCCCGAGCCAGGCGAAAAATCCCTTTTCCGAGATTTTTCCGCCTGAGCGGGAGATCGTTCTGGGGAAGAGGTACGGTAACCTGATATGGATGAAGCGTGCCGACTGGAAAGGAGGCGAAGTCATCGATCTGCTGGCTATCCCGCAGAGCGCCACGTATCTGTACCGTGCCGTCTCCTCGCGGAGGGACACTTCGATGACGCTCTACCTCGGGAGCGACGACGGAATTCAGGTCTGGGTGAACGGCTCTCGTGTGCTGGCCGACAGCTCGGACCGGGGCTGCGCTCCGAACCAGGATACGGTCCTGGTGCCCCTCAGAAAAGGGAAGAACGACCTTCTGATGAAGATCGACAACAACGAGGGGGGGCATGCGTTCTACTTCTCGCTTTCAGGGGTTACTCCCGACAGGCTCTGGGATCTTGTCGGGCGTGACTTTCAGGGCGAGGACCAGGTGCGTGAGATGAGCTGGGAGCGCAACGACAGCATCTGGGAGGCCGCCTGGAAGCAGGGTGACCTGCGTGAGCTCGGCCGGCGCTATGCTCAGGCCTATCTCAAAGCCGCTGCAGAAGAGGGCGTCGAGAAGCCCGAACCTCCCTCCGGGGTGAAGGACGCAGACGATCTTGCCCGCATTCGCAGCCTTTATCTGGCGATGCGGCGAAGGGAGCTCGCAGACCTCGTTGCTCTGACGCCAAAAGAACGGGCCGAGCCTCGCATCACCGGCCCTCGCGTCTTTGGAGTTCGACCGGGCCACCCGTTCCTTTTCCGGATCTCGGCCACGGGGGAGCGACCCATGACGTTCTCCGCCCCCGGGCTCCCGGACGGCCTCCTGCTGGATTCCACTTCCGGCCAGATCACCGGCACCCTGAAGCTGCGGGGGGAACACAAGGTGGTCTTCAAAGCCACCAATGCCCGAGGCTCGAGCATGCGCGACTTCAGAATCCTTGTCGGCGACCGCATTGCCCTCACTCCTCCGCTGGGATGGAACAGCTGGAACTGCTTCGCTTCGGCAGTCACGGACGAGAAGGTCCGCCACGCGGCAGACGCCATGGTCAGGAGCGGCCTGATCAATCACGGATGGACCTATATCAACATCGACGATTGCTGGGAGGTGCGTCCCGGGTCGGTTGATCCCGAAACCCGGGGGGTCCCGCGGGACAGCCGCGGGCGCATCAACACCAATGCAAAGTTTCCCGACATGCACGCCCTGGCGGAATATGTGCATGCCCGCGGCCTGAAGCTGGGGATTTATTCGTCCCCCGGCCCCCTTACCTGCGCCGGGTTCACGGGAAGCTACCAGCATGAACTCGACGATGCGCGCCAGTACGCCGACTGGGGAATCGACTATGTGAAGTATGACTGGTGTTCCTACGGAGCTATCAACCATGACTCGAGCCTCGCTTCGTACGAGAAGCCCTACCGGGTGATGCGCGCGGCGCTCGATTCGGTGGATCGGGATATCGTCTTCAGCCTTTGCCAGTACGGCATGAGGAACGTGTGGGAATGGGGCGACGAGGTGGGGGGAAATTCCTGGCGGACGACCGGGGACATTGTGGATAGCTGGCGGAGCATGTCGTCGATAGGTTTCAACCAGAGCCAACTCGCCCCGCATGCAGGTCCCGGCCATTGGAACGATCCCGACATGCTGGTGGTCGGATGGGTGGGATGGGGGCCGGCGCTGCATCCGACACGGCTCTCGCCCAACGAGCAGTTGACGCACATCAGTCTGTGGAGCCTTCTTTGCGCTCCGCTCCTCATCGGGTGCGACATGACGAGGATTGACGACTTCACGTCCAGCCTTCTGAGCAATGACGAAGTGCTCGAGGTGAACCAGGATCCTCTCGGAAAGCAGGCGCGGAAGGCCGCCGCGAACGGCGATCTTGAAATATGGGTGAAAGAACTCGCGGATAGCTCCCTGGCTGTGGGCTTGTTCAACCGGGGCTCCAGGAAGACGGACATCACAGCAACGTGGGCGGATCTTGGAATCACCGGCACGGCCGCTGTGCGCGACCTCTGGCGCCAGCGCGACCTCGGTTCCTTCACATCGGAATTCAAGGCAGCTGTTCCACGCCACGGTGTCGTCCTCGTCCGTGTGACAACCCATTGATCGTGGCGCGGATCATGCCGATGGTCGGGCCGTTGGTCATGGGTGAGCGGGGATTGGAAACCGACCCGCCGACGGACGCACCGATACTGAGGTCAGGATCTTCCGGACCTCTCATGCCACTCTCGATGACCCCGGAAAGGACAGTCTATGGTAAGAGCAATAGCAGTTGCCTTTGCCGCGTGTTCGGTGCTGATCGCAGGGTGCCGCCCGGCATATGAGTCGGCGAGAATTATCGCAACGGGGGCAGACATTATTCCACGTCCGGTGAGGGTCGAATCATCGCAGGGCACGTTTCGCCTGCAGGCAACAACCCCGGTCATCGTCCAGGCGGGAGCCGAAGGCGCAGATTCTGTCGGCCGGTATTTCATCAGGACACTTGCGGCAGCAGGCGGCATGGAACTGAGCCTGGTGACTCGCACCGCGGTCGCCGACACCGACAACGCGGTTATTCTGTCACTTGAAGGCTCTCTCCGGACCGGATTCGGAGATGAAGGGTACATCCTTTCCGTGACGCCGCGGCAGGCGAAGATTTCGGCTGCCGCTCCTGCAGGTCTCTTCTACGGCATTCAGACCCTCCGCCAGCTTCTCCCTCCGGACGCGTTCAGCAGCGTTCCCCTACAGGGTGTTCTCTGGTCGGTTCCGTGTGTTCGGATCGAAGATGTCCCCAGGTTTCCGTGGCGGGGGATGCACCTGGATGTCTCCCGGCATTTCTTCGGGAAGGCGTTCATCAAGGAGTATCTCGACCTGATGGCAATGCACAAGTTGAACGTCTTTCACTGGCACCTGACAGACGACAATGGCTGGCGGCTCGAAATCAAGCGGTACCCGAGGCTCACCTCGATCGGGGCGTGGCGCGTCGACCGCGAACAGGATAACTGGCAGAAGCGCCAGTCACAGCAGCCTGGCGAGAAAGCAGCCTACGGCGGGTATTACACGCAGGATGATGTGCGGGAAATTCTTGCCTATGCGAAGGAGCGGTACATCACGGTTGTCCCCGAGATTGAAATGCCCGGCCACTCGGTTGCCGCGCTCTCAGCATATCCCGAATATTCATGCACCGGCGGACCCTTCACCGTGCTGCCGGGGGGGTACTGGCCGAACGTGGATATCTACTGCGCCGGCAATGAGGGGACTTTCACCTTTCTGGAAGGCATCCTCACTGAGGTCACCGATCTCTTCCCGTCGCCCTACGTCCATATCGGCGGCGACGAAGCCGATAAGGCGAACTGGAAGAAGTGTCCGAAGTGCCAGGACCGGATCAAGGGGGAGGGGCTGAAGAACGAAGAAGAACTGCAGAGCTATTTCATCCGCCGGATTGAGATTATCCTCAACGCGAGAGGGAAAAGGCTGATCGGCTGGGATGAGATTCTCCAGGGCGGGCTGCCACCTAACGCCACGGTGATGTCGTGGCAGGGGATGGGGGGGGGGATTGCCGCTGCGAAATCCGGCCACGATGTGGTGATGACTCCGACCTCTACCTGCTACTTCGACTATTATCAGGCGAAGAGCGGTGAGCCGGAGGCACCCGGAGGTTTCCTTCCATTGGACTCGGTCTACAGATTTGAGCCGGTGCCCGACGATATCTCTCCGGGCCAGCGGCCGCACATCCTGGGGACACAGGCAAATCTGTGGACGGAATACGTACCGACGGCATCGCATGCGGAGTATATGGTTCTCCCCCGTATGTGCGCGCTGGCGGAGGTGGCCTGGACGATGCCTGAGCTGAAAGACTTTGACGACTTCCTCAGCCGCCTGGAGAAACAGTATTCCCGGTTCGACCGGATGGGCGTCAACTACCGTGGCCGGACGGTCAGGTCCACGCGTCCCTAATCTTGTGACACTTTCCCCTGCTGTATTTCTGTGCATGGGGGTCTGCAAAGGACTGCCGAGAACCGTTGGTCTTGCTTCCGGCAGGCATTGTGAGCCTCGCTTCAGCTGTGGCATATTGTAGAGGGCACAACAATATGTTCACTGAAGAGGAGGCTTTCGTTGTTTTGGAGATGCCGTCTTGGGTTGAAAACGGCAAAAGGGGCAGATAAATCGCCGGAGGACATCGATAGGCGCTGATTTGGCTCCGGGCAATTACGATAAACAAAAAAATTCACGATTACTTAGCTCAAACACCTTGCTTTTTTGGTCGGTTTTGACGATATTGTTGATAGTGGCGGATTCGTCGCGAATTGCTTGCCTGTAGGAATCCATCTGCTGATCGTATTAGCATATAATTGTGGCGTCGCGAGCAGCGGAATCCACGTTTGCTCCGGATGGAGTGCCAATTGCGGCGACTTTTCAAAGATAGGCTCCGGATTTCGCCCACAGGCGGGCATTTTTGGGAACAATCTATTGTTAGATGCGTATGAGGGGAAATGAACAGGGTCTGGATTAACCCAAAGAGGAGGAAGACGTGAAGAAGGAAGTCCTCAACGTGTGCCGGTATTGTGCGAACAGCTTCCAGGGTCCCAGCGGCTCATATCGTTGCCCTAAATGCAAGAAGAAAGAGCTGCAATACAAGGCTCAGCGTGAAAAGGTCCGGAAGAGTCTTCCCTACTACCTGAAGACTGACATCTGATATCCGGAAATCAGGAACGAAGAAATCGAGAGGGGTCCCGTCACAAGGGGACCCCTCTCGCCGTAATGTCAATCACCACTCACCTTTGCTGCACCATCCGGCGGCAGCGACAAGCGCTGTGCATTCCCTGACACCTTTTCTTCACATTTCTTCAAATTCCGTGAAGATCACGTAAAGCCTGTGGGTTGTCACCTGGTGAGGCGCCCCTCTGTCCGAGAAGGTGTGATGCTGCTCACTGGGTTGCGATCCTAGGTGACTGGTGCCTTGAGCCCCCTGAAGGGGCATATTTCTTCCGTCAGGAGGAAGAGCTGTGGCGTTTTGTCCGAATCGAAGGGACTTTTCATGAATACTTAATACTGAGCAATTGCCTCTCTTCGATCGGTGCAGTACATTGCACATGGAAAGGGAAGGGTTCGTGCGGCATGAGGATCGAGGCAACGAGTAAGGAAGTCGGTATGAACGTAAACGAATTGCTCGACCGTCTCCGGGAGGAGCCGGATGCGTTTGCAGCCGTGTGGGAGGATGAAGCGCTGCGGCACGGTCGAGGATCTCTGGTGTTCCTTCCCGCGCGCGAGGAGAGCGAAGGGATCAACGGGATGGATTGTGAATTCTGGACTCTCGATGACATCCGTGCAAGGCTCCGCGATCTTGGAGTCGAGGATGAATTCCCTCTCCGCTGGCTTCTGGAATGCGATGCCAATTACGGCCTGCCGGTCATCATTATTTCCCCTCACCCGCAGACGGGGTATTACAATCTGTGCTTCCACCGTCTCAATCGTGCTTCCCCTCTTAACTGACACGGCACTCCCCCCCCCGATCCCCGCCAGCCCGAAGATTTCCTCTGACCTTCCGCGCCCAGGCGGATCCCGAAATACGGGATCAGGCACGCCCGTTTGCCCCTCAGAAAAACCTTCCGTATCTTGGCGTCGTCCCACCTCAAATCGGAGGACCTCATGAAGATTCTGGTGACAGACGGCATTTCGCAGGAGGGTGCCAAGATCCTCAGCGATGCCGGCTTTGAACTCGACCAGCTCGCCCTGAACCCTGAACAGCTCCTTGAGAAGATCTGCGCATATGACTGTATCATCGTGCGTTCGGCCACAAAAGTGACGAAGGCAGTCATTGACGCCGGAAGCAGGCTGAAAGTCATTGCCCGCGGCGGTGTCGGCGTGGACAACATCGATGTCGAACATGCCGCGGCCAAGGGCGTGATGGTGCTCAATACTCCGGCCGCTTCGGCGATCTCGGTCGCCGAGCTGGTGATCGGCCACATGCTCGCCGTGAGCCGCTTCCTTCACCTGAGCACCATGGAGATGCGGCAGGGGAAGTGGCCGAAGAAGGAATACTCCAAGGGCATCGAGCTCTACGGAAAGACGCTGGGCATCATCGGTCTGGGCAACATCGGCAAGGAGGTCGCACGCCGCGCGCTCGGGCTGGGCATGAAGGTCCTTGCCTACGATCCGCCGTTCGCCCCCATGGAGTTCATTGTCGAGATCACCACGCGGGAGAAGCTGCTATCCACCTCGGACTTCATCACGCTGCACACCCCTCTGGACAAACAGCACGGAGCGGTCATCGGGCGGAAGGAATTCGAGGTCATGAAGAAGGGGGTCGTGCTGGTGAACTGCGCCCGGGGAGGGGTCGTGGACGAAAAGGCGCTCCTCGAGAATCTGAACAGCGGGAAAGTCGGAGGGGCCGGTATCGATGTCTTCGAGCACGAGCCGCCCGACGAGTCCACGAAAGCCCTCATCAACCACCCGCGTGTCAGCGTGTCGCCGCACATCGGCGGTTCGACAGTGGAGGCCCAGGAGAGGGTGGGGACGGAGATTGCCCTCAAGGTCGTCAAGGCCCTGAGTGCCGGGAGATACTCCTCGCTCTGATCACCAAACCCACCCCTGCAGAAAGGCGTTTGTGAAGTTCCGTCCTTCCCTCACGCAGATGATCTTCGCCGGCATGGGGATCGGCCTGATTGTGGGCTGGTTCTTCCCCGGAGCTGGCGTCGCCCTCCGTCCTCTCAGCATCGTTTTCATCAGGCTCATCAAGAGCCTCATCGCCCCTCTGATCTTTGCGACCCTGGTGGCCGGCATCGCCGGACATGGCAACCTGAAGCAGGTGGGCCGCATGGGGGCGAAAGCCCTGATCTACTTCGAGATCGTGACCACCCTGGCGCTTGTGATCGGGCTGGTGGCAGTGAACCTCGTCCGTCCCGGCGTGGGTGTCAACCTGCAGGCGGTTTCTCACGTGCAGGAGTTCGCCGGGAAGGAGCAGACGTTTGCCGAGGTGGTCACCCATATCGTCCCGCAGAGCGTCATCCAGGCGATGGCCGAGGGTGAAGTGCTGCAGATCGTGGTGTTTGCCGTGCTGTTCGGGATCGCGCTTGCCCTCCTGCCTGAAGGGAAGCGTTCCGTGATGCTTTCGTTCTGCGATTCCCTGGCAGAGACGATGTTCAGGATGACGGGGATCGTCATGAAGTATGCGCCGATCGGGGTCGGCGCCGCAATTGCCGTCACGGTTGGCCACCGGGGGCTGAGTGTGCTGGTGAATCTCGCGCTGCTCATCCTCACCTTGTACGGGGCTCTCGCGGCCTTCCTGCTGCTGGTGCTGCTTCCTGTCGCCATGATTGCGGGAGTGCCTGTGCGCCGGTTCATTGCTGCGGTTAAGGAGCCGGCCATGATCGCCTTCTCGACTACCAGCTCGGAAGCGGGATTGCCACTGGCCTTCGAGAACATGGAAGCATTCGGCGTTCCCCGGCGCATCGTCGCCTTCGTCCTTCCCACCGGATACAGCTTCAATCTTGACGGCAGCACGCTGTATCTCTCCCTCGCGGCGATCTTCGTTGCGCAGGCTGCGGGGATCGAAATGCCTCTGGGAACTCAAGTCCTGATGATGGTGACGCTCATGCTCACCAGCAAAGGGGTTGCCGGCGTCCCCCGGGCATCACTGGTAATCCTCGCCGGCACACTGGCATCCTTCGGGCTTCCCCTGGAGGGGGTCGCTGTGATCCTCGGCGTTGACGAGATCCTCGACATGGGGCGAACGGCCGTCAACCTCGTCGGCAACTGTCTTGCCACGGCTGTCGTCGCCAGGTGGGAAGGGGTCACCTTCAAGCAACAGGGGCCGGTGATCGCGGAGGGTTGACCGTGCGCGATGACCCCAGAGAAGCGCGGCGGATTGTGCGGGCCGCCGATCCACACTCCACAATCGACAGCTGACCATGGATATCCTATCCATTTCCCGGGGGCTGCTGGGTCTGGCCCTGGTCACGTTCATGGCATTCCTCTTCTCCTCCAATCGCAGGGCAATCAACTGGCGCCTCGTTGCGGTGGGGATCGTCATGCAATTTGGCTTTGCTTTTCTCGTGGGGAAGACCTGGATCGGCCGGGAAGTGTTCGGCTGGATCAGCCGGTGGTTCGTGGTCCTCTTCAGCTTTGCGGGAGAGGGGGCACAGTTCGTTTTCGGCAGCCTCGCGAAGAGTCCGGATACCCAGGGAAGCCTTGGCTTTTTCTTCGCGTTTCAGGTCCTGCCCACCATTATCTTTTTCGCATCACTCATGGCAACCCTGTACTACCTGGGGATCATGCAGCGGGTGGTCCAGGGAATTGCCTGGATCATGGCACGGCTGCTCAGGACGAGCGGGGCGGAATCGCTCGACGTCGCGGCCAACACCTTCATCGGGCAGACCGAGGCTCCACTGGTGATCCGTCCCTACCTCGCCGGGCTCACCATGTCTGAGCTCTACACGATCATGACGAGCGGCATGGCCCACATTGCGGGAGGTGTGCTTGCCGCCTACGTGCAGATGCTCGCGGTAGCGATGACCCGGTCGCACGGCGGTCCGCTCGACCAGGCCCAGGTCTTCTTCGCCGGTCACCTTCTGGCAGCCTGCATCATGGCCGGTCCCGCCACCATGGTGGTCGCCAAGATGATCATGCCGGAAACCGGCGACCCGCAGACCATGGGGACGGTCAAAGTGAAGATCGAGAAAACTCACTCCAACGTGATCGAAGCCGCGGCCGGCGGGGCGGGGGACGGCGTCCGGCTCGCGCTGAATGTGGCAGGGATGCTGCTTGCCTTTATCGCCCTGATAGCCCTGCTGAACTCGCTCCTCGGTTTTGCAGGCGACATCACGGGGCTCACTGCTGTCTGTCAGGCGAACTTCGGGAGGCCCCTCTCACTCGAACTCCTGTTCGGGCTGGTCTTCCAGGTGATCGCGTTTCTGATCGGCGTTCCCTGGAAGGATGCGCTGAATGTCGGCAGTCTCATGGGAATCAAGCTGGTCGCGAATGAATTCGTCGCGTACCTGCGCATGGCGGACTTCGTCGGTGCGGGGCAGCTTTCCGAGAAGGCCATGGTGATTGCCACCTACTCTCTGGCAGGGTTCGCCAACTTCAGCTCCATCGCCATACAGATCGGCGGCCTGAGTCCTCTTGCGGAGAACCGGAGGTCGGACATCGCGCGCCTCGGGATGAAAGCGGTGATCGGCGGCACCATTGCCACATGGATGACCGCAAGCATCGCAGGGCTCCTTGTCTGAGGGACTGTCCCGGTGTATTCCGGACTTCATCGCCATCATACGCTGCGCCGTGAGGAGATGAGGTCCAAGATCTGAATAACACGGAAGAGGGGGCGGCACTCCGTCGGCGAGGGATGCTTCCCACAGGGCGTGCATCCGAAACTGTCTGGTCCATGTCCTTTTGTCGGCACCGGCTCATGATTCCGCACTTGCTCTCTCACTTCGCCGTCTATCCAAATGAATGAGACCCGGAAATACCGCTGGTTCGTGCTGGGCGACCTGAACGGATTCTTCGGTCTGATGATCGACAATGTGACCGTATTGTCGTTTTTGGCCGGAATCCTCATCTTCGTCTTCAAGTATCCCGCCGACATCGTCTACGGCCGCATGTTTCCCGGCACCGCGTTCGGGGTATTGTTCGGAGACCTGGCCTATACCTGGATGGCGTTCCGGCTGGCGAAAAAAACCGGGAAGGGAACCGTGACCGCCATGCCGCTCGGGCTCGACACGCCTTCGACCATCGGGATCGCCCTCGTCGTGCTCGGCCCGGCGTTCGTCGGTCTCAAGGCACAGGGGATGGGCGAGCGCGAAGCCGCGATGATGACCTGGTACATCGGGATGGCGACCATGGTCATGATCGGGCTTGTGAAGGTGGCCTTCTCGTTCTTTGGGAGCTGGGTGCAGCGGATCGTTCCTCAGGCCGGACTCCTGGGATCCCTCGCAGGGATCGGCCTGGGACTCATCGGCATGATCCCTCTCATCGACATTTTCGGCATGCCGGTGGTAGGGCTGGTGGCGCTTGGGCTCGTATTCTATTCGCTTGTCTCAGCGATCAAGCTGCCGGGCCGGCTGCCGGGGGTCCTGGCGTCTGTGGCGATCGGGACCGCGCTCTATTACATCCTGGGTCCGATGGGTCTCGCCGGGGGGGTCTTCACCGGAGCCCCTCCTGTGGAGCTGCATTTCGGACTGCCGGTGCCCACACTGGATTTCCTGAAGGGTTTCATCCCCGCGCTCAAGTATCTCCCGATTGCCATCCCCTTCGGTATCCTGACCATTGTTGGAGGCATCAACACCACAGAAAGCGCCCGCGTTGCCGGCGACGACTACAACACCCGTACCATTCTTCTCACCGAGGCGATCGCGACCCTGCTGGCCGGGATCACCGGCGGAGTTGCGCAGTCGACACCATACATCGGGCAGCCTGCATACAAGAGGATGGGCTCGCACGCAGGGTATACGCTTCTGACGGGCGTCTTCATCGGCCTGGGCGGCGTCTTGGGCTATGTCTCCTTCATCGTCGAGTTGATCCCGCGGGCAGTTCTTGCTCCGATCCTCGTCTTTGTCGCCCTGGATATCATGGTGCAGTCGTTTCAGGCCTGCCCGGCGCGCCATGCTCCGGCCGTGGCCTTCGCATTTTTCCCGACCGTCGCCCGCCTGCTGGCCATCAAGTTCGGAACTCCGGACATCGTTCCGCCCGAAGTATTTCAGAAGCTCCTGAACCTGCCGGGGAAGGCGCTGCCGGAAGTGCTTGTCACAGTTGCCCTGGGTAACGGGTTCATCGTCACGGCAATGTTGTGGGGGGCATTTCTGGCGGAGATGATCGATCGGCGGCTGGTTCGCTCGACGATCTACCTTCTGATTCTGGCCCTCCTGTCGTTCTTCGGAGTGGTCCATTCCTCCTCTCCGGATGGCCTGATGTACCTTCCCTGGCTGCTTCCCGGACTGGCCCGCCAGATTCCTTACCAGTTTGCGCTGGCCTATCTCGTACTTGGCTTGATGATGTTGGCGCTGTCGATGACGAAAGCAAGCAGGGAGGCGGGGGCAGGGCACTAAAAAGCTGTGGCTGGCCTGCAACGGGTGAATTGAGGGGGGGAGGGGGAATCTCAAGAGGGAAAAGGTGGGGGGAAGTTGGTAGCCTTAACGGGAATCGAACCCGTATTTCAGCCTTGAGAGGGCTGCGTCCTGGACCGTTAGACGATAAGGCCGTATGGCTGCCCCGCAAGGATTCGAACCTCGATAAGCAGATCCAGAGTCTGCCGTCTTGCCATTAGACGACGGGGCAAAGCGCAAAAGCATCCCCAAAATACGCAAATCACGCTTCAGAGTCAACGGCGACTCCCCTGTTGACACTTTCGAGGTGTTGACTTTCGAGGTCAATTGCGATAGTTTACGGCCCGTCCCCCCTTCGAAACGCCCTATCCAGTGTCTATGTACCCTGAGGTTCCTTGATGTCTTCGACCCGGACTATCATCATCCTTTCGGCGCTTCTTGTCTTCTCCGCACATGAGATCCATGCCCAGACTGCTCCGTCGAAGTGGCTTCTTGGTGTGAGAGGGGGTGGATCGATGTGGCTATCCGACCTTAACCAGAAGAAATTCGGACCGTCGGGTGATCTCCTCCTGCGTTACAATGCCGGCGGAGGCTACTGGCTGGGACTGATGGCGGGGATGGAGGTGTTGAAGGCGGGGCAGGATCCCCCGGCCTCCAGTACCGACTACGCAGCCAGTCTGGCCTACGTCAGGCTGCTTGCTTTCCCTTTCTCTGTCATGGCAGGCTATTCCCTGGACCTCGGAACGGTTTCCCCTTATGCCTACCTTGGGGTCGGAGCGATGGGATACCTGCGCTCTGCCACAGGTCCCGCCCTTGATGTGAGCGAAGGGCTGAAGTTTTCGGCAGTCGTCCCTCTCGGCATCGGTCTGGAGACAAAGGTCTCGAAGCAGACTGCTATCGCGGTTGAATTCGGCGCCCGTTCGATTGGCGACTGGCTGGATGCCCAGCAGAATTCCTCCACCGACGGTTATCTGACAGTGAAGGCCGGCGTGCATTTCTATCTTGGGAACACCGACGATGACGACGATGACGGGGACGGGCTGACGAACGGGGAAGAGGCACGGCTCGGCACCGATCCGCTCAATCCCGATTCCGACGGAGACGGGCTGAGTGACGGCGACGAAGTGAAGGTGTATCACACGAATCCACTCAACCCCGATACCGACGGCGACGGCCTGCCGGACGGTGAAGAGGTGTTCAAGTACCACACCGATCCCACCAAGTTCGATACCGACGGCGATGGATTGTCAGACTACGAGGAGCTCTTCAGGTACCACACGGATCCGCTGAAACAGGACTCCGATGGCGACGGTCTGAGTGATGGAGAAGAGGTGTTGAAATACCACACCGATCCGCTCAAGGCGGATACCGACGGCGACGGCCTTTCCGATTACGAGGAGGTAAAGGTCTACCACACTGATCCGCTCAAGGTGGACACCGATGGTGACGGCTTGACGGACGGCGATGAAGTCCACCGGTACCATACCGATCCTCTCAAGGTGGACACCGACGGAGGCGGGGTGGGTGACGGGGTGGAGGTCAGGCGCGGAACGAATCCGCTCAATCCCCGCGATGATCAGCCGGCACCCGGGCTGAAGCTGATCCCGGGGAAGACCATGGTGCTGGACGGTGTGGCATTCGATCGGGACGGAGCCCGCCTTGCCCCCTCGTCAGACTCCACGCTCGCGAGGCTCGTTCGCAGCCTCATGGAAAACACGCAGCTGACGCTCGAAATAGCCGGATACACGGATGACCGGGGCACCGTGCTCAAAAACGACGTGCTTTCTCAACGGCGGGCTGACGCCGTGAAGGCATGGCTGATCGCCCATGGAGTCGGCTCGTCGCGGCTGTCGAGTACCGGGATGGGGGCCAGGGATCCCGTTGCCTCTAACGCCTCCGCAGCTGGAAGGGCCAAGAACAACCGGATCGAGCTTCATATGAAATGACGCGGGGTGAAATGAAGCTGGGGGAAGCCGCGTTGACTTTCAGCGCTTGCTTTCGTATTTTGCGTTGTTGAAATCCAGTCTCACCATTGGTGCGGAGCCACGCGTTATTGTTCACGCGGTACGGGTACGATGTCATTCTAGCGGCCGTGGTGATCGCCGTTGCGGTCTCGGCGGCCGCATTCTTTTTTGTGGGATGGAAGCCCCTTCGGCTGGGCATTCCCGCGGCCGCATTCCTCGCGCTCCTGTTCACGGCATGGTTCTTCCGGGATCCGGAGCGAGTGACACCGGCGGGAGACAACCTGATCATCGCTCCGGCCGACGGGGAAGTGGTCGTGGTCAGGCAGATCGAGGAGAACGAATACCTGAAGGGCCCGGCCCAGCTCGTGAGCATATTCATGTCTCCGCTCGACGTGCACGTCAACCGCTTTCCGATCTCAGGCACGGTCCGGTACTTCCGTCACATCCCGGGAGAATTCCTGGTCGCTTTTGAGGAAAAGGCCTCGTCGCGAAACGAGCGGACCCATATCGGCATCGAAAACGGCCGGACCAAAGTATTGTTCAAGCAGATCGCCGGGTTCATTGCGCGGCGAATCGTTGCGGAAGTGAAGGAGGGAGATCAGGCAAAGGCGGGAGAGCGGTTCGGCATGATCAGATTCGGTTCGCGCGTGGATGTCCTCATTGCCGGGAAGGCGACCGTAAATGTCCATGTGGGTGACAAGACTGTGGCGGGTGAAACCGTGCTTGCGGTGGTGCTCTAGGGTGAAGCGGACCAGGGTTCATCGGATACGTCCATGAGAATTACCCGAGCCGTCGTTCCGAGTCTCTTTACAGTCCTGAATATGTTCTGCGGGTTCATGGCGATCATCCATGCAAGCAGGATGGAATTCACTCCTGCATGCTGGTTCATCGTCCTGGCCGCGGGATTCGATTCGCTGGACGGCGTGATGGCGCGGATCACGAAGTCCGCGTCGCAGTTCGGCGTGGAAATCGATTCGCTGTCGGATGTCATCTCGTTCGGGGCTGCGCCGGCTTTCATCGTGTATCAGCTCATGGCGCAATTCTGGCACGAGCCTCACGGGATCTATATCCTGATCAGCTCTATGCTGATGATCCTGGGCGGGCTCCGTCTTGCACGGTTCAACGTCCAGCTCGTGGGGTTTGATAAGGAGTATTTCACCGGTCTCCCGATCCCTGCATGCGCGATCACCGTGGTCTCGTTTGTTCTGGATTTCTACCGGGAGGGGATCGGGCTTGAGCCGTCGGCCGCCCGCGTGCTCCCCTGGATGATCGTCGGGTTGTCGCTTCTCATGGTGAGCAAGGTCCGGTATGAAACGCTCCCCCGGCCCTCCAGGAAGGCGCTGAGAAAGTACCCGTGGAAGTATATCCTGTTGCTTGCGGCCGCCGCTGCCGCGGTGATGACGGCAGGCGGCGCGATCTTCCCACTATTCGTGCTCTTCATCAGTTTCGGGGTGGTGCGTCATGTAGTGACCGGCCTCAGGAGACTTGCCGCGAGGGCGCACGGGAAGTATGACGACGAGATCATCGAGCCGACTCGAGCCGAACCGTAAACACTCCGGAGAAGTCTGACCCGTGTATCGTTCGAGAATCCGCGTAACGCTTCGTCCTTCCATCCTCGATCCTCAGGGCAAGGCTGTCGGCCATGCCATCCAGGCGCTCGGGGTCACAGCCGTTCGCAGCGTGCGGATGGGGAAATTCATCGAGTTGATGGTGGACGGAACCACTGAAGACGAGGCACGGGCGGCCACGGAGGAAGTCTGCCGCAGGCTCCTGGCAAATCCGGTGATGGAAGACTTCACCTACGAACTCGAAAAGATGTGAGACGGCCTCATGAGCGGAGGGGTGAAATTCGGCATTGTGGTGTTCCCGGGCTCGAACGGCGATCACGACGCGTATTACGCCTGCAAGAAAGTCCTGCACCAGGACGCGGTCTTCCTCTGGCATAAGGAATCGGACCTCCAGGACGTCGACGTGGTGATCCTTCCCGGGGGATTCTCCTACGGTGACTATCTCCGGTGCGGCGCCATTGCGCGCTTCTCGCCGGTCATGTCCTCGGTGACTCGTTTCGCGGCTCAGGGAGGGCCTGTGCTGGGCATCTGCAACGGCTTCCAGGTTCTCCTTGAAAGCGGCCTTCTGCCGGGGGTCCTGTTGCGCAATGCGACGCTGCGCTTCGTCTGCAGGCATGTCCATGTCCGCGTCGAGAACGCGGCCACGCGCTTTACGCGCGCATGCCGGCCTGGGGAGGTCCTCACTATTCCCATTGCCCACGGCGACGGAAACTACTTCACGGATCCCGAGACACTGAAACGCCTTGAGGACCGTGAGCAGATCGTCTTCAGGTATTGTGACGCGGAAGGAGCCGTGACGGCGGAAGCGAATCCCAACGGGTCGATCGAGAATATCGCCGGGATCATCAACGAAGCGGGAAACGTGCTGGGGATGATGCCTCACCCCGAGAGGGCCTCGGATCCGGCGCTGGGGTGGACCGACGGCCAGAGCGTGTTTCGTTCCTTACTTGAGGAGTTCCTCTCCCGTGCTACCGGGGAACCGGCAGGGCTTGCGGGGGATTCACTAACATCCGCCGGGCGCGGAAGGAGATAGCGAATGGGTAACCTGGGAGTTCCGGAACTGCTGGTGATCCTGTTGATCATACTGGTCTTCTTCGGTTCGAAGAAGATTCCCGAGCTGGCACAGGGCCTGGGCAAGGGTATCCGCGAGTTCCGCAAGGCGGCAAAGGACATCGAGCAGGACTCCGAAGAGGAAGCACCGAAGCAGGAGGAACCGAAGCGCATCGAGCCCCGGGATTCGTCCCGGCGGCAGGGCTAGAAAAGGAGAGGTCGGTATGTTTGAGAACGTCGGCGGCGGAGAGCTCCTGGTCATCATGTTCGTGGTGTTCCTGTTCTTCGGTCCCAAGAAGTTGCCGGAGATCGGCAAGAACATCGGCAAGGGACTCAGGGAGATCAAGAAAGCGATGAACGGCGTGCAGAAGGACATCGAGAATATCACGAAGATGCAATAGCCATTCCTTCCTTGAAGCGACACACCGCGTTTCACGAAACCCGCGCTGCCCTGGAGGCGGGAGAGGCGACCTGCGAGGGCATCACACGGCAGTACCTCGAGACCATTGAGAAGGGGAAGCGGCTCAATGCGTTCCTGGCCGTGTTTCCCGAGCAGGCCCTTGGGCGGGCCTGCGCCGTCGACAGGAAGCTCGCCGGCGGCACGGCCGGTCGCCTGGCCGGCATGGTGATTGCCGTCAAGGACGTCCTGTGCGTGAAGAACGAGCGCGTGACGTGCGCGTCGAAAATCCTGAAGAATTTCGTTTCGCTCTTCGACGCGACGGTCGTCCGGCGGCTTGAAGCGGAAGACGCTGTGATCATCGGCAAAACGAATATGGACGAGTTTGCCATGGGCTCGTCCACCGAGAACTCCGCCTACGGGCCGGTCCTCAACCCTGTCGACGAGTCGCGCGTGCCGGGCGGTTCAAGCGGCGGGTCAGCCGTCGCAGTGGCAGCAGGGATGGCCCACACGGCGCTGGGGAGTGATACGGGGGGCTCGATCCGGCAGCCGGCCTCGTTCTGCGGAATCGTGGGGCTCAAGCCGACATACGGCCGCGTCTCGCGGTATGGCCTCGTGGCGCTCTCCTCATCGTTCGATCAGATTGGACCATTTGCCAACGCCGCCTCCGATGCGGCGCGCGTGCTGCAGGTGATTGCCGGCCACGACGAAAACGATTCGACGTCGGCACGGATGCCTGTGCCCGATTACCTTGCGGCCCTTGACAGGAATATCCGCGGCCTGAGGATCGGCGTTCCCCGCGAGGCGTTCATCGACGGGCTCAACGCACAGGTCCGCACAGCGCTCGAGCGGGTGTTGGACCGCCTCCGCGAGGGCGGCGCCGTGGTGGAAGAGGTCTCCCTGCCCTGCTCGGAGTTTGTCATCTCGACCTACTACATTCTCATGACCGCCGAGGCTTCGTCCAACCTTGCACGGTTCGACGGGGCGCGGTACGGCTACCGCTCCTCCGGCGCGCGTGATCTCACGGAGAACTACGTCCGGTCACGCAGCGAGGGCTTCGGCGCAGAGACGAAGCGGCGCATCATGCTCGGCACATATGTCCTCTCCGCCGGCTATTACGATGCATACTACCTCAAGGCGCAGAAAGTCCGCCGCCTCATCCAGGAAGATTTCCTGAATGCGTTCCGGCGTGTGGACTGCGTGTGCATGCCCACCGCCCCGACGACGGCATTCGCCCGCGGCGAGAAGGCGGACGATCCGCTCGAAATGTATCTTTCCGACGTCTACACGGTTTCCGCCAATCTGGCGGGCGTTCCGGCGATCAGCGTCCCGGCAGGCTCGGATGACAGGGGGCTCCCCATCGGCGCACAGTTCATCGGCAGACAGTTCGACGAGGCCACCATCCTGAAGATCGCCGACTTCCTAGAATCCTGACACTGGCCAAACCACCCATGAGCATCCTTGTCGATAAAAAGACGCGCGTCCTGGTGCAGGGGATCACGGGGGGAGAAGGGACTTTTCACACGCGGCAGATGCTGGAATACGGAACGAATGTCGTTGCGGGCGTGACGCCGGGCAAGGGGGGGGCTGCGTACGCCGGCAACGACAAGGATCCCTTCCCGAGGCCCGTTCCCGTCTTCAATACGGTTGCCGATGCGGTAGCCTCGAGCGGGGCGGACACCTCGGTAATCTTTGTCCCCGCCGCATTTGCCGCAGACGCCATCATGGAGGCCTCCGACGCAGGCGTCGGACTCGTGGTGTGCATCACGGAGGGGATCCCCACGAAGGACATGCTGCGCGCCCTCGAGTTCATTCAGGCCCGGGGCACCCGGCTGATCGGTCCGAATTGTCCCGGCATCATCACTCCCGGCGCATGCAAGGTCGGCATCATGCCGGGCTTCATCCACAAGGCGGGCCGGGTCGGTGTAGTCTCGCGCAGCGGAACGCTCACCTATGAGGCGGTCTGGCAGCTCACCGAACGGGGAATCGGGCAATCCACATGCATCGGAATCGGGGGCGACCCCGTCATCGGCACGAGGTTCGTCGATGCGCTCAAGCTGTTCAACGATGACCCCGGCACCGATGGGATCATCATGATCGGCGAAATCGGGGGCACCGCGGAAGAGGAAGCCGCCACGTTCGTCCGGAAGCACGTCAAGAAGCCGGTGGTGGGCTTCATCGCCGGCCGCACGGCGCCGCCGGGACGGCGCATGGGCCATGCCGGTGCGATCATCTCGGGAGGGAAGGGGACGGCACACGAGAAAATGGCGGCCATGCGGGCTGCTGGAATCCATGTCGCGGAAGATCCCGCCCTTCTTGGCGAGACGATGGAACGGGTTCTGAAACTCCGGGTGAAACGGAAAGCGTCGCGCAACCAGGGCTCGCGGCTCAAGCAAACGACGGCCCGCAACCCCGTGAAAGCCCCCGTCCGGCGCAAGGGGCGCTCCTGACGAACAACCGGACGGGCCCGGTGAGTCCCGGCGCAGCCCGATGAAGCCCTTCATCGGAGTTATTTCCCGGCGGTACACATCCAACAGCATACAGGGAGGACACTACGGTGCCAGAGCGAACCCTCGCAATTCTCAAGCCCGATTGTGTCAAACGCAACCTGATGGGAAAGGTGCTCGGCCGCATTGAAGCGGCAGGGTTCCGCATCCTCTCGCTGAAAATGGTGAGGCTCACGAGAGAGACCGCCGGTGGATTCTATGCGGTCCACCAGGAGCGCCCGTTCTTCAACGATCTCGTCGCATTCATGAGCTCGGGTCCCTGCGTCCCAATCGCTCTGGAGAAGGAAAACGCCGTAGCCGACTTCCGCGCCCTCATCGGCGCGACTGACCCGCGCGATGCCGCCCCAGGCACAATCCGGAAGGACTTCGCCGCCAGCAAGGGAGAGAACATCGTTCACGGATCCGATTCCCCGGAGAACGGCGGGATCGAGATCGCCTACTTCTTCGCCGAAAAAGAAGTCGTGGAAGGCCGCTGACCGGAGAGCGGGCAGTCGTTGTTGGACAGGCTCCGAACCACCTGCCGATACCTGACGTCTCCGAGAACTGGAGAAGCGATTCATGCCGCCCACACCCTGGATCCGCCTCACGCGGTCCGAACGGATCAGAAACCCCTGGTGGATATACAGGCTCGATACCTTCCGGCTCCCGAACGGAAACCAAGGGGAGTATCACTTCGTCCACACCAACGGTTCTTCGATGGTGATCCCCGTGCTGGCGGACGGACGCATCCTCGTGGTGAACCAGTATAGGTACCTCGCCGAACGCGACAGCGTGGAGTTCCCGTGCGGAAGCGTGAAGGACGGCTCGACGTACGACGAGACCGCGGCTCATGAGCTGCGGGAGGAAACCGGCTATGAGGCTGCAAAGGTCGAGCTCGCAGGAACATTCAATCCGTACAACGGCGTTACCGATGAATTCTGCCGCGTCTACGTTGCGCGAGGTCTGACGTTCACCGGCGGAACGCCCGATGAGACCGAGGAGTTCGAGCTGTTGAAAATCACTCCGGAGGAGATCGACAGGCGTATCGCCGATGGGTCGCTGTGGGACGGCATGAGCATCGCGGCCTGGTGCATCGCGGGTCCGGCTCTCCGCGGGCAGTGATGTCGGACAGCCTCCGCCGTCCAATGAGGAAACGCCAACGGGGAATATGGATCCCTCTTCTCTTCCTTCCGGCCCTCTGCCTGTGCCAGGTGCACACGGGCGCGGATGTCCTGGTGGAGAAAAGACTGGACCTTCTGGCGGGGAAAAGGATCGGCCTCATCACAAACCTGACGGGGAGGCTCTCCAACGGAGTTCCTCTTGTCGATACGCTTCGAGCTCTCGGGATCCCGGTGACAGCCCTGTTCGGGCCTGAACACGGTATCCGGGGTACCGGAGAGGCGGGTGAGACGGTTAGCGACAGCCTCGAGGCGAAAACAGGGATTCCGGTGCACTCCCTCTACGGGGCCACCCGGAAACCAACCGCGGCGATGCTCCGGGACATCGACGTGCTGGTATACGATATTCAGGATGTTGGTGCGCGCTTCTACAGCTATATCAGCACTATGGTTCTCTGCATGGAGGCTGCGGCAGAGGCGGGTCTTCCGTTTATCGTCCTTGACCGTCCCGATCCGCTCGGCGGACTCCTGGTCGACGGACCCCTGATGGAAGACTCTCTTGAGTCTTTCGTGGGTATGCTCCCCATCCCTGCCGTCTACGGGCTGACCTCGGGGGAGCTGGCCCGGATGGTCAACGGTGAAGGTTGGATGGCGGGGGGCCGGCGAGTAGATCTCATCGTGGTCGGCATGGAAGGCTGGCGGCGCTGGATGTCCTGGCGGGATACCGGGCTTCCCTGGATCCCGCCATCTCCCAACATCCCCTCGCCAGAGGCAGCTTTGGCTTATCCGGCGACGTGCTTTGTAGAGGCCACGAATATTTCTGAGGGACGGGGGACGGACCATCCCTTCGAGCTGGTGGGAGCGCCGTTTCTCGACCCGGACTCGCTTGCGGGAGCCCTGACGGCCCTTGAGGCTCCCGGCGTGCGCTGGACCCGGGCTTCGTTCACTCCGCAGGCATCCAAATTCAGGAACGAAGTGTGCCGGGGAGTGCGCCTGGAAGTCACCGCAGCCGGCCACTACAGGCCGTTGGAGACCGGAATACGGCTTCTTCGCGCCATGCGCGAGCAATGTCCCTCGCGCTTCCAGCTTCGGACCTCGTCCCTGGCTAGGCTTGCAGGTTCAACCAGTGTGGGGAAGGCGGTCGAAGGATGTGTGAGCATCAAGAGCGTTGTTGATGCCTGGGCCTCAGGCATTGCGAGGTTCAAGCAGCGGTCAAGGTGTTACCGCCTCTATCATTGATGGACAATGCGGTAGCCCGGATCATAAGCCAGGTTCCTTGACATTCCCTCTGTTATTTCGTAGATTTTTGGCGATTTTGAAGTTACCTTCCCGCTTCAGGTGGGTCATGAGCAATGCCGGCACAATAACACTGATAAGAACTCTGCAGCGTGCAGGGTCCAGGGGGTCCGCCGCGATCGCGGCAGGCAGTCTCGCTCTTGTTGGCGGTTTCGTCGCAGGCTCCACTCCTGGCGAAGCGGTCGGCATTCTGATGTTCATGGCCTCCATCGTGTACGTGTTCTTTGCCGGACGCGGCCGTGACAACAGTCCACCCGGTGAAGGCGATGCCGAGTCGCGAGGTGACTCTCATCAACAATTCCCCGATCCTTCCATGAAGACGCTTCTCTTTGACGATTTCCAGGCGACAGGAAGCAACTATTTCGTGAGGGAACTCGAAGAGGAGGGAAAGGTTGTGCCGTCGACCAAAACTGCCAAGCCCGTGACGATGACGGTGAAGCCGGAGACGATGCGTGCCATGGAAATACCGGATTTCTTTGATCTCGATACCGATACCGCATACACGGACGTCGAGCCGCGGAGCGAGTTCCACTCCCTGCTTGACAAAGTGCTGCTGGTCATCAAGGACGTGCTGTTCGCCCACACTGTGGCCTTCTTCTGGGTGAACAGGGAGAAACAGCAGGTCGTGCTCGAGGCAATGGCAACGGAGAGCACGTGCTTCATGTCGGGGACCAGGTTCGCCATCGACCAGGATCTTGTAAGTCAGGTCGCGACGACGGGCAAACCCCAGGTGATCGGGCGCATCAATGCCGCCTCGGAGCAGGAGGTCCTGCGCTACTATGAAGGCCCCGCGGGTGTGCAGTCGGCCTTCGGTGTCCCGGTTTTTTTTATGAGCCCTGCGCACGATATCGCGCCGGTGGGGATGATTGTTGCCGACAGCAAGGTGGAGGATCAATTCGGGAATGAAACCCTTGCGCTGCTGGGCCGGTTTACGAAACTGGTGTCGTCCCTGATCAAGAGCTACACCGACAAGTACGATCTCCTGTTGGATTCGGAACTGCTGGCTTCGTTGAGGCGGATGCAGGACAGAATCGGCTCATCACCGACGGAGGATGCCGTGCTGGGCTGTCTGACGGACGAAGCGAACCGGCTCGCCACCTGGGAATCCCTCACGATCGTCATGTATGATGAAGAGAGCAGCGGCTGGGTCGTTCAGCGGGCAGTCAACAAGGGGAGCCTCCCGTATGTCGAGCCTCACCTCGCGGTTGACCCCCAGGGAAGCGTCGTCGGTGAAGTGATACGGAATAATGCGGTCAAGGCCGTCGACGACCTGTCAGCCTCGGAGACCATGCGTTTCCATCCCTCCGAACCTCATGCATCGTCAGGGTCGTTCCTCTGTGTCCCGATCAGCTCGTTCAACCGGTGCTACGGAGCCCTGACCCTGGAAAGCCGGACCACGGCCAATTACCGGGGGAGCGAGATCGAGACCATCTACCGTCTGGTGCAGAATGCCGCGGCGATGCTCGAGGTGATCTACATGAACGACATGACCCGGGAACATATGCCGGTGGATTCGCTGACGGGCGCCCTGACCCCGAAGCATTTCCAGCGGAGGCTGGACGAGGAGGTGCAGCGCGCAACCGATTTCGGCAGCGAGCTGACCCTGGTGTCCATTGCGGTCGATGCCATTGACGAGCACGGTCAACGATATGGAGCGGAGGGAGTCGACGCCATCCTTGCGGGCGTGGCGCGGACGCTCCGCACAAACATCAGGTCCTATGATGCCATGGGCCGCCAGAGTGAGAACCGCCTTGGGCTCCTGCTGATCCATACCACGGCAAGCGATGCCTATCTCTGGGCCGAGAAGATGCGGAAACAGATAGCGGGACAGGTGATCACCGCCGGCTCCCGCTCCCTGTCGGTCACCGTGAGCATCGGCATCTGCGGACTCATGGACGGCATGCTTACCGAAGAGCTGGCGACGGGAAGCGACAAGGTCCTGGTAAAGGCGATGGAACACGGGGGGAACCTCGTGCGTGTCCACTAATGTGACCCCTTTTGGATTCGACAGCATCACATAACGATACATGAGAAGGAAACACAGGTCATGGCAAAACAGCAATCCTTTGCGGACAAAGCGACAAAAGCTTCTCTGATGAAGGGAGCAAAGTGTCCCGTGTGCGGGACGATGTTCCAGCCTATCAAGCTGATTTCTTCCGAACGCTCCTCAACGGGGACAAGCTGGAAGTTCAATGAGCGCCGAGTCCAGGTCTGTAAATGTAACGAAAAACAGGTCTATTCGTAGTTTGCTGGCCTGCCCCGGAATCTTTCACGGCCTGGATACGTATATCTTTATAGCAAATCATGGGCAACCGAGGGGGACACCGATAACCATGGTATTTCCGGGCAAATCCTGGCGGCCCGCGGCAAAACCAAGCAGGACGGGAAAAAACCAGTGAAGAACCGCGAAGAAACGGTGGGGGGACCACCGAGGAGCGGAGCCGGGGCAATGGCAAGACGGGAAGTATCGTCCCGGGCCAGGTTTAGCACACGCTTGTGAATCGCCGGTCCACTCCCCCGAAAGGGGGAGTGGACCAACGGTCTCAGGCCTCACAGAGCCAAGAAGAGAGTCGATCGACCCACGTTGAGGTGATGGATGGTGAAGATTACCAAGCAGTATACCAATCGGGAGAGCCAGTCCCTCGATAAGTATCTGCAGGAAATCGGCAAAGTTGATCTGCTTAAATCGGAAGAGGAGATTGAGCTCGCGCGCCGGATCAAGAAGGGAGATCAGCGCGCCCTCGAAAAGCTTACCAAGGCGAACCTCCGGTTCGTGGTCAGCGTGGCGAAGCAGTATCAGAACCAGGGCCTTTCCCTTGGCGACCTTATCAACGAGGGAAATCTCGGCCTGATCAAGGCGGCCAAGCGGTTCGATGAGACACGCGGGTTTAAGTTCATCTCCTATGCCGTATGGTGGATCCGGCAGTCCATTCTCCAGGCTCTAGCCGAGCAGTCACGGATAGTCAGGCTTCCGCTGAACCGGGTCGGCGCCCTGAACAAGATCGGGAAGGCATTCAGCTCGCTCGAACAGGAGTTCGAGAGGGAGCCGAGCGCCAGCGAGCTCGCGGAAGAGCTCGACATGTCGTTGTTCGAGGTCTCGGACACGCTGAAGATCTCTGGCCGGCACCTTTCGATGGATGCGCCGTTTGCGCAGGGAGAGGACAACCGGCTGCTGGACGTGATCCAGGACGAGCGCCAGCCTGCGCCGGATTCCGAACTGATGAAGGAATCTCTCAGCAAGGAAGTGGAGCGCGCACTCTCGACGTTGAGCGAGCGTGAAGCCGAAGTGATCAGACTGTATTTCGGCCTCGGGCGGGAGCATTCCCTGACGCTCGAGGAGATCGGCGAGCGGTTCAAGCTGACCCGTGAACGGGTCCGCCAGATCAAGGAGAAGGCGATCAGACGTCTGCGCCACGCCTCACGCAGCAAACAGTTGCGGGCCTACCTGGGTTGATGCGAACCCCGGCATTCCGGAGGCCCCCTCGCGGGGGCCTTTCCGTTCCAGGGCAGGGAGGCCGCCGGATGTTCACCGTCCGGCAGGTCAGGATGGCGGCCCTCGCTGCGGCCTGCTCCAGTGTGCTGATGCTTGCTGCCTGTTCGTCGACCGCACCCAGGTTCCGGGCGCATCCTGCGGAGACGGAGTCGGCCGAGGCCGCGGAAGACGATGCCATGGCGTCAGCAACCGTCAATGCCGAAGCGGAGGCGGAGGACGACCGGAGGGTGGACGTTGGCAAAATCGCCGACAGCCTGGCACGCGCCCGGACCGGCGAAATTCCCGACGATACGCCAGCCGGACTCAGCCGCGACCGTGTGCTGCTCGACATCGTCTCATTTCTGGGCGTGCCGTACCGGTACGGCGGAATATCGAAACAAGGGATCGACTGCTCGGGGTTCACGGCCCTGATCTTCTCGACTGCCGCCAGCTGCACCCTCCCCCGTTCCACCCGTGAGCAGTTCCGTAAGGGCACGACGGTGCATGGGAGACTGCAGTTCGGTGACCTGGTGTTTTTCAATACGACCGGCCGCCGCCCGTCCCACGTCGGCATCTATCTCGAGAACGGCCTGTTTGCCCATGCCAGCATACGGGACGGAGTGACCCTCTCGTCGCTCGAAAGCACATATTTCAGGAAGCGCTACATCGGGGCCAGGCGCATCGTCGACTGACCGCCAGGGAGAAAGAATCAGTGCCCATCTTGCCCATCTACGTGTATGACCAGCCTGTCCTACGTCGCAGGGCGAAACCTGTTCGCGGCATCGACGGCGCCCTCACGAAGCTCACGGAAGACATGTTTGAAACGATGCACAGCGCCAACGGCATCGGCCTTGCAGCCAATCAGGTCGGATCCCTTCAGAGGATTGTGGTCGTCGACCTTTCCGTCACCGAAGAATGGAAGGACACGAAGCCCCTGGTCCTCCTCAACCCGGAGGTCGTCCGGCAGGAAGGCGAAGTGACGATGGAGGAGGGGTGCCTGAGCCTGCCCGACATCAGGGACGAGGTCGATCGGGCGGAAACGATCACTGTCCGATTCCTCGACCTCGAATTCCGGCAGCAGGAACTGACGGCCTCGGGCCTTCTGGCACGCGTGTGCATGCATGAGATCGACCATCTCAACGGGGTTCTCTTCTTCGACCATCTTGGGCCGTTGAAACGCAAGCTCCTCAACGGCCGCCTCAACAGGCTGAAGAACGGAGATATGGAAGTGGATTACCCTGTCGTCGGCGCCATCTACGTCCCCGCCGACCCCGCCGTGCCCAAGGGGCCGCCGAGTGAGTGATGACGGGGGCACCCGTCTGAATGCACGCATTCCCCGGGAGAGCCGGGTCTGATGGATGCTGCGCCCCGGACAGGAATCGATCAATGACCTCCGGGCCTATCGGGTTCTCGCATGATCCCTCCCCGCATTGTGTTCATGGGCACTCCCGAGTTCGCCGTGCCCAGCCTCGAAGCTCTTCTCCGGTCGGACTCGCAGGTTGCCGCGGTTGTGACCGGCGCCGATAAGCCGCGCGGGCGGGGGCGCGAGGTGAGCCCGACACCGGTCAAGAGTGCTGCCCTGAAGCGCGGTCTCCCCGTCCTGCAGCCCGAATCGCTCACCGAACCCGCCTTCGCCGCCGCGCTGCGGGACATTGCCCCTGACCTGATTGTCGTCGTAGCCTTCCGGATCCTCCCCCCTCCAGTGTTCAGCATCCCGCGCCTGGGCTCGTTCAACCTTCACGCATCCCTGCTGCCGCGGTACCGGGGAGCTGCGCCCATCAACTGGGCGATCATCAATGGCGACACCGAAACGGGTGCGACGACGTTTTTCCTCGAAGAGCGTGTGGATACCGGCACGATGATCCTCCAGGCAAAGACCCCGATTTCTCCCGAGGACGATGCGGGTTCCCTTCATGATCGCCTTTCCTGCCTCGGTGCGGATCTGGTCGTGGAAACGGTGCGCCGCATCGAGCAGGGCAGCGCGAACACATCTCCCCAGGATCCCGCGCTGGCGACCGGTGCACCGAAGATCCGCAAGGAGGATTGCCGGGTGGTGTGGGACCGGCCTCCGGACCGGGTGCGCAATCTTATCCGGGGACTCTCCCCCCATCCCGCGGCGTGGACAATGCACGACGGCAGGGTGGTGAAGCTCTTCTGCAGCAATGTGCACGATCAGGAGCAGCGGGGGATGTCAGGTACGGTGAGCATCGAAGGGGAATCACTGCTTGTGCAATGCGCCGGCGGACGGCTGAGGCTCACGGAGCTCCAGCTTGAAGGACGGAAGCGCATGACCACAGCGGAATTCCTCAGGGGCTATCCCCTCCGGGACGGCGACACATTCGGCTGAGCGCCCTCGCAAGCACTCCAGACACACCCCAGTATTCATTTCAAACTGATCGATCCCCGGTTTCCATCACCCGCTTCGTCAACCATCACAGCCTCTCACTTTCCGGTTTCCATTTCCCAATCCGTTCACCTCGCCTTCGGTTTCTCTTCGGTTTCCGCTCCGTGTGTCTCGTCCTCTTTTGCACGCTGCGGGGCCTTCTCTTTCTGTTTCTCGAACCTTTTCCGGCCATTCGCACCCCTCTCCACCGGGGTAGACCCCATTGACTCTTTGCCGGTTGCGAGCTCCTGGCGTGTGACTCGAGACCTTTGATGCCAGGACCAACTGTGGACACCCGCACATTGGTCTTCCTGCGTGATAACAGTAGGGTAACATCCCGGTCACAATCGCGCAACGTTCCCGTGCTATCTTGTGTGGTACCATGAAGGAGAGCTCCGGGATGCTGGACCGAATCCTCCGGTGGGATGAAGCCGCGACGCTCTGGGTGTGCGGCCGGCGCCGGGAATTGCTTGACCGTGTGATGAAGATCCTGAGCCGCTTTGGCAACGGTGCCGCATGGACTGTGCTGGGAACCGGCCTGTCGGCATTCGGGGCACCGGGCCTTTTCCGGCGGTTCCTGGCCGGCTACGCCGTCGAGTTGTCGGTCTACTTCCTGGCAAAGCGGTCAGTCTCCCGCAGGAGGCCGTTCGTCACGCTTCCCGGTGTCACGATGCAGATGGCTCCGCCGGACGAGTTTTCGTTCCCGTCGGGTCACACTGCCGCCGCCTTCGTTATGACCGTGATTGCCGGGACGAGCATTCCCTTCCTCTTTATACCCTTGATGCTCGTTGCCATGGCTATCGGCCTTTCACGGGTGTACCTGGGGGTTCACTACCCATCCGATGTCATCGCCGGAGCTCTGCTCGGAAGCATGGCCGGGATTGTTGCGATGGCGGTCACGGGTTAGAGTGGAAATCCACGGGCCCATCTCCCACTCTTTCAGGAATGCACTTTTTTATTTAGACACAAGACTCATGAAGAGATCCCCCACACCCTCTTTGTGGGCGGATAGAGGCCCCATCGGCAGACTCCTGACCCCTGCCGGTCGGGGCCTCGCCATTCTCACAGGACCGGGTAACAATTTGGTAATACGCGGATAACATTCAAGTAACGATCCAGATGTATATTGGTGCCGGGTCAAATACCTCTCTGAGGAATAGCGCCGGCAACCGGTGCAGTGGTACTTGTGAACTCCTTCTCACCAACCTTCAATCACTACATTTAGGGAATGTCCATGAAGCGTCTTGCCATCGCTTTGTTGCTCCTGACGATCTTCGGCCATGCGGCCGGATCAGCTCAGGGGAAGTTCTCGGGACTCATGTTCGGCGACTACTTTTATAATGTCGCCCGCGACACCGTCAACAACCGCACATCTATCCCGAATTCTGCGGTTGGGGGACAGAAGGATCTGCAGGCATTCCAGTTCCGCCGGATCTATTTCACGTATGACAACGACATCTCCGACAAATTCACCACCAGGTTCCGGCTCGAAGCCGACCAGGCTCTGGCCAGCGGGACGGGTGATAATCTGGTCAGCGGGAAGCTCAGCGTCTTCGTGAAAGACGCCTACCTGCGGTGGAAAGATATCTTCAAGGGGAACGATTTCTGGTTTGGTATTCAACCCACCGCAGCGTACGAAATCTCCGAAGCCGCCTGGGGCTACCGGGCTCTGGACAAGACCATTATGGATCTCCGTGGGATCGTCCCCTCGCGCGAGTTGGGAGTTGCGCTGAAAGGCAAGTTCGACGAACCCGGCGTGTTCAACTACTGGGTCATGGTGTCAAACAGCGGCAGCGGCAACGTACCGAACGGCACCACCGCATATTCGGACAAGTACAAACGCTACTCGTTCCTGTTCCATGTGAAGCCCACAAAGGAAATCCAATTCACGCTGTATGGACAGCTCAAGGGCGCCCCGGACGTCAACGATCCGGCAAGCGCGACCGTTCCCAAGGCAACGGTGGGCAACAACACGATGATCGGCGCGGCGTTTCTCGGTTACAAGAAGGACACAACGTTCAGCGTCGGCGCCGAGGGGTTCATACAGTCGGTGTCCAACGCATTCATTCCCGCGGGTTCCACCACACTCAAGAGCCTGAGCACGCTGGGCTTCTCCGTGTTCGGCTACTACAACTTCACTCCGGAATGGTCGGCGGTCGCCCGCTTTGACTTCTTCGACCCGAATACCGACGGAACGGTGAAGGGCGATGCGCGGAACTACATCATTGCCGGGCTCGCCTATAAGCCGGTCAAGAACGTCCAGATCATCCCGAACATGCAGCTGGAGACCTATCAGGCGGCACCCGCTCCCGCACGTGCCCTCGATGCATCGGTCACTGCCCGTGTGACGTTCTATTACATATTCCTGTAGCAATCCATTGCACTCATGACGAAAGGACTCTGTATGACATTCGCACGAGGTATGCTTCTTGCAGTCGCCCTGGGAACCGTGGCCCTTCAGGCCCCGGCTCAGATGAAACTTAACGGTGCCGGCGCGACGTTTCCCTATGTGATATACTCGAAGTGGTTCGACGAGTATCATGCCAAGAACGGCGTCGAAATCAACTATCAGTCCATCGGCAGCGGCGGCGGGATCAAGCAGGTGACCGAGGGGACCGTCGATTTTGGAGCCTCGGACGCCGCCATGACGGACGAGCAGCTTGCTCAGGTCAAGGAGAAGCAGGGATCGGACGTGCTCCACATCCCCACCGTGATGGGCGCGGTGGTCGTGACCTACAACATTCCCGGCGTGGGGAAGGGCGTGAAGCTCTCCCCGGAGACCATCGCGGGAATCTTCCTGGGCTCCATCACCAAGTGGAATGATCCGAAGCTCGTGGCCATCAACAAGGACATGAACCTGCCCGATGTCGCGATTATCGTTGCCCATCGATCCGACGGAAGCGGCACAACGAACATCTTTACCGACTACCTGACGAAAGTCAGCAAGGATTGGGAATCCAAGGTCGGCAAGGGCCCTTCGGTCAACTGGCCGGTCGGTCTTGGAGGGAAAGGGAACGAGGGCGTGGCCGGGTTGATTAAACAGTCGGAGGGATCGATCGGGTACGTCGAGCTAGCCTACGCCGTGAAGAACGGCCTCCCGTATGCAACGCTGCAGAACAAGGCCGGAAATTTTGTCGAAGCCTCGTTCGAATCGGTCTCTTCCGCGGCGGCTGCTTCGTCGAAGACCATGCCGGCTGACATGAGGGCATCATTGACGAATGCCGACGGGAAGGATTCCTATCCGATCTCCGCGTTTACGTGGCTTCTCGTCTACAAAAACATGAAGGACAAAGCGAAAGCCGTGGAGCTCCAGAAGTTCCTCCGGTGGGCGCTGGAAGACGGGCAGGCATATGCCAGGGACCTCTACTATGCCCCGCTCCCCAAGGATGTCGTGAAGAAATGCGAGACAATGATCTCTTCGATGTCCACAATGTGAGCTGAGTCCTACATGGACAGTCGTCTCGTACAGGCACCATCTGTGTCCACAGGGACGCTCCAAGGGGACGGGATGACACCCGTCCCCTTCGGCGCAAAATCCGCTATCGGCCGCCTCATGCCGAACATAGGGGATTTCGTGTTCAAGAACCTGACGCGGCTCTTCGCGATCATGGTCTTCTCGCTCGTGTTCCTGATGGCGTTCGAGATGTACCGCGGTTCGAGACTTACCATTGATAAGTTCGGCTGGTCGTTCCTGACGACGAGCACTTGGGACCCGGTTCAGGGGGTGTTCGGAGCGCTGCCGTTCATCTGGGGGACCGTTGTCTCCTCTCTGCTGGCCCTGGCCATCGCCCTGCCGCTGAGTCTGGGTGTGGCCGTCTTCCTGTCTGAGCTTGTTCCCCGATGGCTCGAAGGTCCCCTCTCGTTCATGATCGAGCTGCTTGCTGCGATACCGAGCATCGTCTACGGGTTGTGGGGTGTCTTTGTCATGGTCCCATGGCTGCGCATCACCGTCGAGCCGTTTCTGGCGAAGCGGTTCGGGTATCTGCCGTTCTTCACGGGTGCGCCGTACGGGTTCGGGATGTTGGCGGCAGGATTGATCCTGGCTGTGATGGTCCTTCCGATCATTACCTCCATTTCCCGCGATATCCTGAAGGCGATTCCCAACCTCCAGCGCGAAGCAGCCTTCGCCCTCGGCGCCACCCGCTGGGAAGTGACGAAGATCATCCTGCAGGGGGCGAAGTCGGGGATCCTTGGCGCCACGCTGCTAGGACTGGGGCGGGCTATAGGGGAGACCATGGCGGTGACGATGGTGATCGGCAACCGGAGCGATATCTCGGCGTCGCTCTTTAATCCGGCCTACTCCATGGCGAGCGTCCTTGCGAATGAATTCGCGGAGGCGACGACGGACATGTATACCAATGCTCTCATAGAAGTGGCGCTGCTGCTGTTCGGCGTCACAATCGTCCTGAACGGCCTGGCCCGGATGATCGTCTGGGGGATGACGAGGAAATACAAGACGCCATGACACCAGACCGTGACGCAAACTATTACTGGCGAAAAGGCAAGAACTGGGCGGCGACCAGTTTCTCGCTTGCATGCGTGGCGCTGGCCCTGCTGCCGCTCTTCCTCATTTTCATCTATGCCCTCATGCAAGGGATCAGTGCTTTGAATCTCGACTTCTTCCTCCAGATGCCCAAGCCGGTCGGTGAGGAGGGGGGAGGAATGGCCAATGCCATTGTGGGGACGGGCATCCTGATCGGACTGGGGGCTCTCATTGGCCTGCCTGTAGGCATCTTGGCCGGGATCTATCTTGCAGAATTCGGGAACAACCCCCTGGGGGTTGCTGTGCGCTTCATGTGCGATGTGTTAAGCGGCATCCCCTCCATCGTGGTCGGTGTGGTCGCCTATGTTCTGGTCGTCCTCCCCATGAAGCATTTTTCGGCGCTCGCGGGAGGCGTTGCCCTTGCCATCCTGATGGTGCCGACGATATCGAGAACGACTGAAGAGATGATGAGGCTCGTGCCGCAATCGTACCGCGAAGCCGGACTCGCTCTCGGCATTCCCCAGTGGAAGACGACGCTCCGGATCGTCCTTCCGACAGCGCTGAAAGGCATCACCACCGGCATTCTTCTCGCTCTTGCCCGGGCGGCGGGCGAAACTGCCCCCCTGCTGTTTACGGCCCTGGGCAACAGGTTCTGGTCCACATCCATCATGAACCCGATCGGATCGCTGACGGTCTTCATCTTCGACTACGCCAAGGCGCCATTTGAGGACTGGAACAGGCAGGCCTGGGCCGCCTCATTTGTCTTGATTTTCCTCATCTTTGTCCTCAGTCTCACGTTCCGCTTGGTTACCCGGCAACGCTATGACCACAATTGAGCAAAGGAACGCCACAGTGACTCCGACGGCTGTGAGGTCTCCCGAAGTTCCCGAGTCCCGGCAGGCGGGATCTCCGGCCGTGAAGATGTCGGCGCTGGGCATCAACGCATTCTTCGGCAAGACGCAAGCGTTGAAAAACGTCTCCATAGACATCCTGACGAACAGGGTCCTGGCGATCATCGGACCCTCCGGATGCGGCAAGTCCACCTTCCTGCGCTGCCTCAACAGGATGCACGAAGTTGCGGGGGGGACTATGACGGGGACTATCCTCCTGGACGGCCAGAAGATCGGTTCTGAGGACCCGGTGCTTCTTCGCCGGCGGGTTGGCATGGTGTTCCAGAAGCCCAATCCGTTCCCGACCATGTCCATCTTCGACAATGTGGCGGCGGGCCTCAGGCTGAACGGCTTTCAAAACAGGAGAGCCCTTGCCGAAATTGTCGAACGCAGTCTCCGGCAGGCCGCCCTCTGGGATGAGGTGAAAGACTCACTCGGAAAGTCGGGGGCGAGCCTTTCCGGCGGCCAGCAGCAGCGGCTCTGCATCGCACGAACC